>Ga0310696_10000105_pt1 | contig 141869 bp, 115 predicted proteins | sample AusTroGonzalo_MG_4_FD_203885 | JGI IMG/M metagenome (GOLD analysis project Ga0310696, IMG submission 203885) | Bovine rumen microbial communities from tropical cattle in Woodstock, Queensland, Australia - Gonzalo_02 (v2) (version 2) | ecosystem: Host-associated > Mammals > Digestive system >...
TCCTTTGTGCAGGCCGAAATCAACCTCCGCCCAAGAAAACTTTTGGACTTCGATACCCCAAAATACAAATTTATGCTATATTTGCACAACCGCGTTGCACTTGGTTGTTGAGTCTACAGCGCGAATATTTATTGTGTGGGTTATTTCCATATCGAATTGTTTTTGTATCTTTGCATCTTTATTGGAATACATAAACCATACCTAGAAACTGCTTAAATTTAATTCAATGTTTTTCTTAATGCACCTGAATGGCATATTTTCCACCTTCTCTCAGTTACAATGGACACCCATTGAGCCTTCGACAAGGCGAAAAATCTGCTCGTCCATGAGCATAATAAATCCCATCGATCAACTTTAAACAGTTTCTTAATAAATAAGCACACAATGGAAAACACGATTTTCACGCCCTGCAAAATTGGGCCTATCGAACTCCGCAACCGCAGCATCCGCTCGGCTGCTTTTGAGAACATGTGCAAGGGCAACCGCCCGACACAGATGCTGTTTGACTACCACGTGGCTGTGGCTCGTGGCGGCATCGGAATGACCACCGTAGCCTACGCCGCCGTTTGCCAGAGCGGCCTTTCGTTTGACGGTCAGCTTTGGATGCGCAAAGAGATTGTGCCGGAACTGAAAAACCTCACCGACGCCATACACGCCGAAGGTGCCAAAGCTTCGATACAGCTGGGCCACTGCGGCAACATGACTCACCGCGCGACCTGCGGCCAGACTCCCATCGGAGCCAGCACGGGATTCAACATGTACTCGCCCACCTTCGTGCGCGGCATGAAAGAGAGCGAGATTATGCAGCTGGTCGAGGACTTCGGCAACGCTGTGCAGCTTGCCAAAGAGTCGGGCTTCGACTGCGTGGAGATCCACGCCGGTCACGGCTACCTTATCAGCCAGTTCCTCTCGCCCTACACCAACCACCGCCACGACAAATGGGGCGGCTCGCTGGAGAACCGCATGCGCTTGATGCAGCTGGTGATAAAGAAGGTGAAAGAGGTGGCCAACAACGAGATAGCCGTAGTGGTGAAGACGAACATGTACGACGGATTCCGCAGCGGCATGCAGGTTGACGAGTGCATCAAGGTGGCTCAGGAGCTGGAGCGCCTGGGCGTCGACGCGTTGGTGCTGACCGCCGGATTCGTAAGCAGAGCCCCGATGGTGGTGATGCACGGTGCCATGCCTCTGAAGGCTATGACGCACTATATGGACATGAAGAAATTCTGGTGGCTGAAAGCGGGTGTGTCGATGGCCGGCCGCATGATGGTGCCGACGGTGCCTTACAAAGACCTCTATTTCCTCGAGACGGCCAAGAAGTTCCGCGCAGCGGTGAAGATGCCTCTCATCTATGTGGGCGGCGTAACCTCGGAAGAGGGCATGCAGAAGGTGCTCGACGAGGGCTTCGTGGCCTTCCAGATGGCCCGCACGCTGGTGCGCGACACCGACTTCATGAACAAGATAAAGAGCGGCGAGCAGAAATGCAGCGAGTGCGGCCACTCGAACTACTGCATCGGCCGCATGTACACGCTGGAGATGAAATGCCACACCTGCGTGAAAGACATGCCCAAGAAACTGGAGAAAGAGGTGGTGAAACTGGAGGCAGAGGTGAAGAAAAGTAATAAGTAGTTAGCGGTCAGCGGTCAGTAGTCAGTTTTAATGGCTTAGATCACTGGTCACCGTTCTCACAAAAAAACACAACAAATGATAGATATCAAAGGATATAACGCGTTGGTTACCGGAGGCACTTCCGGTATGGGATGGGAATACTGCCAGCAGCTGGCGGCAAAGGGCTGCAACATACTGATGGTGTCGATCCAGAAAGAGCAGCTCGAGACGATGCCGAAAGAGCTGGAGGAAAAATACGGTGTGAAGGCATGGGGGCTCTATATGGACCTTTCGAAAGACACGGCCGCACGCGAGGTGTGGGATTACTGTCAGGAGCAGAAGCTGGATATCGACATCCTGATAAACAACGCCGGCATGTTCTTCTTCCACGAGACCGACCCCGAGACTCAGGGCAAGGCCAACACGATGATGCAGCTGCACATGATCACCCCTACCCGACTGGTGATGCTGTTCGGCGAAGCCATGAAGGAACGCCGCAGAGGTTATATCATCAACATGTCGTCGCTGGCAGCCAAGCTGCCCACCCCGGGCATCACTTTCTACGCCGCCACGAAAGCGTATCTCAAGAGTTTCTCTAAATCGATGTACTTCGAGATGCGTAACTACAACGTGGGATGCACGACAGTACTGCCCGGCGCCATCGCCACCCCGCTCTACGGCTTGAAGCCGAGCCTGCTGAAATTCGGAGTTAACGTAGGCGTCATCAGCACCCCGCGCTGGCTTGTGAAACACGCCATACGCGGCATGCTGCACAAACGTCACTATGTGAAACCCGGCGCGATGAACTACTATCTGCCGGTTCTGATAAAGCTGCTGCCCAACTGGCTGGAGATGAAAATCTGGAACAAGTTTAAAGATAAGTAGTCAGCAGTTAGCAGACAGCAGTTAGAGTATGAAGACTATCGTCGTTACAGGTTGTACGGGTTCGGTGGGAGGCGCAGCGGTGAAGATGCTGCGGGAGAGAGGCTACAACGTGATAGGCACCACGCGTCGTGAACCGCGCGAAGGGGAGCGCTCGCTGAACCTCGGCTCGCTGCAGTCGATAGTGGAGTTTGTCGAGAAGCTGAAAGGCGACGGCATAAAAGTGGACGGCCTCCTGAACAACGCCGGCACGATGGAGAAGACCTTCGGCAGGAACGACGACGGATTCGAGCGCGTAACCGCGACCAACTATATCGGCACTTACCTGCTCTCGCGCCTGATGGTTAACGCGATGGGCAAGAACCTGCGCTTAGCCAACACCGTCTCGCTGACCTGCTACATAGCCAAGTTCGGCAAAGACTTCTTCGAGGTGGACGAAGGCAACTACAGCCAGCTCGGCACCTACGGCAACAGCAAATATGCCGTGATGCTCTTCTCGCAGGAGCTGGCGCGTCGCACAGGCAACCAAGTCAACATGACCGACCCGGGCGTGGTGAACAGCCGCATGCTTCATATGGACCGCTGGTTCGACCCGCTGGCCGACGCCCTGTTCCGCCCCTTCTGCAAGACCGCCGAAGGCGGCGCCACACCCGCAGTCAACGCTGTCACCACCGACTGCACGATGCAGCTGTTCCGTGGAAACAACCACAAAGACGTGCCCCGCAAATGGCAAGACTCCGAGCTGGCCGCGTGGCTTTGGAATGAAACTGAAAACCGACTAAAAATCAAAGGAATTACATTATGATTAATTATCTGCTTGAACACTTCGACTGGTTGCTCGTCGGCATGACCGCCACCGCTGTGCTGGTATTCATCAGCCTCTTCTTCGTGGATGCCGGCTACGGCAAATTCTATACCAACAAATGGGGGCCCGCCGTACACAACAAACTGGGTTGGGTGATGATGGAAGCGCCGTCGTTTATACTGATGCTGGCCTTCTACATCGCATGGGCCGACAAGGCCGCTATGGTTCCGCTGGTGTTCCTCCTCCTCTTCGAACTGCACTACTTCCACAGGTCGTTCATATTCCCGTTGCTGCTCAAAGGTAACAGCCGTATGCCGCTGGCAATCGTGCTGATGGGTATGGTGTTCAACAGTCTCAACGCCTTCATGCAGGGCGGTTGGCTGTTTTACCTTGCTCCCAAAGGGCTGTCGGGAAGTTTGTTTGACTTATCGCCCATGAACTACGGCACAGAATGGTTTACCACACCGCAGTTTATCATCGGCATCATCGTCTTTTTCGGCGGTATGATTACCAACATGCACTCGGACAACGTCATACGCCACCTGCGCAAACCCGGCGACACCAAACACTACCTACCCAACAAGGGACTTTACCGTCAGGTGACCAGCGCCAACTACTATGGCGAGTTTGCCGAGTGGTGCGGCTTCGCTATCCTAACCTGGTCGTTGAGCGGAGCGGTGTTCGCAATATGGACATTTGCCAACCTCGGCCCCCGCGCCCACCGTATCTACAAACGCTACAAAGCCGAGTTCCCCGAAGAGATGGCTGCACAACCCAGAAAGAGGATGATACCATTCATCTGGTGAAACATCAAGTGCTAAAATGCCATAGGGTTCCATTGTTTACATAAAAAAGAAAAAACTTCAAGAATGAAAAAATTGAACATCGCAGCCTTGACGCTGCTACTGCTTTTACCAACTATCACCAACAGCCAAACCAAGAAATATGTGCCCTACGGAAAGATGGACAGCTGGTGCGTCCGCGACATCAAGGAGAGTCCGATAATAGGAAGCAACACCAAGCGCATCTATAACATAGGACCCAAGGACACTATACGGAAGAATAAAGCCTACAACGCCAATACCCCATGGAGTTCGTCTAATGCATACGCCCGAGTGGCAGGTGTGACAAAAACTTCATGTACTGTCGTGCCCGACAAGAGTTGGGACGGAAGTACTTGTGCCAAGTTGGAAACCAAGATAGAAGAGCTGAAGGTTGCAGGTATTGCAAACATCAAAATACTTGTGAGCGGCACCATCTTCTGGGGACATATCTTCGAGCCAATCAAGACTGCTAACAACCCATACTCGCTGATGAACTGGGGTGTGCCGTTCACCGAACGACCCAAGGCACTTGTGCTCGACTATAAGTCTTCGATGCCCAACAAGGGAACACTCACCAAGTGCAAGGTGACCAGCCACAGCACCTGTGCCGGTGACGATGCTCACCAAGTGATATTCATCCTGCAGAAACGCTGGGAAGACGAAGATGGACGCATACACGCCTTGCGTGTCGGAACAGCGATGACTCGCATCGAGAAGCCGTCGAGCGGATGGGTGAAGAATTTCCGGGTGCCTGTAATATATGGCGACGCCAGACAAAATGCCGGATATAAAGACTATATGAAATTCGGTCCCAATGGTCTCACCTACTACACCAGAAACAGCAAAGGGAAATCGGTGAAGATAGAAGAAGAGGGTTGGGCAAAAGCCGATGAAACGCCTACCCACGCTATGATGATTATCGGAGCTTCTTTCCATGAAGCATGGGTCGGTACGATTGGAAACACCCTATGGGTTGACAATGTCGCATTGGAGTATTAAGAGACTTTTGGGGGTTACCAAAAGCACTTGAACGGTATATTTCTTTTTTCAGTTATAGGTTGTTATCCGCTTCGCTATCGAAATGCCTCTATCATTTTTCCCATTCGTTGAACATTCGATAAGGCGAATAATCCTTTCGTTCGTGAGCATAAATATAAATCAAAAGCTGTTCCTACATAGCATCCAAACAGTATGAACATCGATTTCACCTTTCAAAACCCAACCCGCATCCATTTCGGTCGCACTGCGATGAACCACCTCGCCGACGAGCTCTCGCTCTACGGAGAGAACGTGATGCTTGTCTATGGTAAAAAGTCCATCAAGAAAACCGGACTTTACGACACCGTCCTCAACACGTTGAAGCAGTGCGGCAAGACCGTATGCGAGCTCGCGGGCATCAACTCCAACCCGCGCTATACGCAGGTTTTAGAGGGATGCCGACTGGTGCAAGAGAACAAGGTCGATTTGATTCTCGCTGTCGGCGGCGGCTCGGTCATTGACTGCTCTAAAGCGATTGCCTGCAGCGCATGGTGCGACGACGACCCCTGGGAGCATTTCTGGATAAAGAACCTGCCTGTGCCCGCAAAAATCGTTCCCGTCGGCACCATATTGACCATGACAGGCACGGCATCTGAGATGAACGCAGGTTCGGTCATAACCAACGAAGCCCTGAAGAAGAAAGAGGGACACATCTTCCCGATGGAGATAGCATGCCCGAAGTTCTCCATTCTTAATCCCGAATTCACCTATTCCGTACCTAAACATCAGATGGTGAGCGGTATCTTCGACATCTTCTCCCACTTGATGGAGCAATATTTCGGCGGCGACGACGACTGCGTGAGCGACTACCTCCTCGAGGGCGACATGCTGGCACTCATCTCTGCCAGCCGCAAGGCGTTGGTCAACCCGCAGGACTACGAGGCCAGAAGCAACATCATGTGGGCCGCCACGATGGGGTTGAACAAGATACTTGCCGTATCTAAAAAGCAGGACTGGGAGGTACACCAGATAGAGCATCAAGTGGGAGCCTACTGCGACTGTCCGCACGGCATAGGCCTCGCCATAGTCTCGATACCATACTACAGGCTCATTATGCCCTACGGCCTGCACCGCTTTGTGAGGTTTGCCAAAAACGTGTGGCATGTGGAGACAACGGGCAAGAGCGACGAGCAAGTCGCTGCAGAAGGCATCGACTGTCTCAGCCGTTTCATCGACGAACTCGGCATACCGCGTCGCCTACGTGAAGTGGGTTGCACCGAGGAGATGCTACCTCTCATTGCGGCAAGCGTCAACAAGATAGGCGGCTACCACGTCCCGACAACCGAGGAGGTGCTGGCGATACTGAAAGCGTGCTATTAGAGAGTTGACTGGTCACTGATCACTGATCACTGGTCACCAACAACTATTTTCTTCCAAAATCAGCCGGGATTTCTCCCCAGTTGGAGGTGTCCCATTTGCGGATTTCGGTAGTGTAGGTGTTGTTGTGTAGCCACGCTTCGGCGCGCTCCACATACTGCCAGAGTGTCTCTGTGCGCTCATCGCGCACCAGTTTCGACTTGCATTTCTTCTGCTTCACCCAGCTGATGGCGTTCACCGAGTCGCTGTAGAGTATCTGGTTAAGGTTGTGTTTTTTCAGATACGAAAGGCCGTGTACCAATGCGAGGAACTCGCCTATGTTGTTTGTCCCTATGGGATATTTGTAGTGAAACAACTTGGTGCGCGACGCTACATATACACCCTGGTATTCCATCACCCCAGGGTTGCCGCTGCAAGCAGCATCTACAGCGATGCTGTCCAACACAGGCGGCGGCACATTTGACGGCTTGATGACAGTCATACCCAAATTGTCGCTGTTCTCCGCCTTTGCAATAGCCTCCGCATAAGGGAGTTTGAAGGCCTCTTCGGCCTCTTCACGTGTTTTGTACGACTTATATTGCGCGCCGGCAAAGCCCTTCACCTGCGCCAGACAGGCCTCCCAGCTGTCATATATGCCTGGGTGGTTGCCCTGCCATACAACGTAGTATTTCTTTTTCAAAGTCGTAGTATTTAGAGAAACTTAAAACCTATCCATCACGAGGCGTACTGAGAGACCGAGATGACGGTAACGGGATATTCCGGCTACAACCGATTCGCTGCTGACTCGAAGCGTGTGAGCCGCATTACCATCGGCGGTAGAGGACCAATAGTAGCCCTCTATGTTGACGTTTTCTATGATTTGTCCGTTGCGCACACCTCCCGTTGGCAGAAACACAGCACCACTGGCTTGCATCTGCATCCACTGTGTATAAGAGTATTTATTGGTTGCAAAGTCACGTGAACATCCTGAAGCGAAACAGTCTTCGGATGGCGCTGTCCACTGGTCAGGAATAAGCACAATTCCATGGAATACACCATTGATTGTAGCAAGACCCCATCGGTTGGCACGTACTTGGTTGTTCCCCAAAAGATATTGCCATTCTTCATTTGTGAGTACTCGCCAGTAGCCCGAACGGCTTTCGTAGTCCTGAATATGGTTGGTACGGCCCCAGTCGCCACGGGCGTTTTGTTCGATAAGCCCATTGGCAATATCTCCCCCTACAATATAGTGCGAGTCGTCTACGTCGGTTGAATATGGATGGTTGGCGACAGCACCGCTTTCTCCTCCACTTGTTCCCCAACCGAAAAGGTCAATCCACTTGTCGGTTGTGGCCGATATATACTGGTTGTCGCCGCCACGGCAGGTCCACTGCATCTCGGCAAAACGCCAAGTGCCGGACGATGCCTGGTACTGCAGGTTACCACGCGAGAACTGCACCTGCTTGGACTCGCTGATTGAGAAGTAACTGTTTATGGCACCATAGTCGGTCACATTCACGTCGGCGCCAGGTATCGGTTCTCCTTCAACCACTATGATGTCGCAGGTGGCGGTCTTGCCGTCGGCATTGATTGTCACTGTGCAGGTTCCAATGGTTTTGGCCACCACAAGTCCTTTGGCGTCGATACTCGCAACATTGGGGTTAGAAGATGTCCAAGTCGCTTCAAACTCGGCATCCTCGGGCGTTGCCTGAACGGACAGCTGGTAGGTGTCTCCGACAGCAATGGTGACGTTCTCCGAAGTAAAAACTATACTCCTAATTTTCGACCCGCACGAAGTGGTCAGCAAAGCCAAGGCGACTATTAACGACAAACGGCTGATAGTTTTCATTGCAGATGATTATTATATTGTACAATTTTAACGCCGTTTCGCCGTTTTTATTGTAATGGGCAAGTTCGGCTTTTGGTTTATGAATGCACGTCCTCAGGCGTTGCCACAGAGCGTTATTCCTGCTGTTGTGGCAATATGTGTGGCGTTTACCACAGGCATGGGCAACTGGCTTTGTGCCGTTGTCGCTCTGGTGGGTGTCATCTGTGCCCATCTCTCCATCGACTTGCTCGACGACTATTTCGACTACCGTAACGCCGGGTTGGAATCGCGTGAAAAGCTGGCTCGTGCCGGCATGCGTGCCCGTATCGGCAAAGCGCAGTACCTCGCCGACGGGCAAGCTACGCTGAAGCAGACCTTCATGGTGGCGGCAGCCTTTGGTGCGGTGGCTCTTCTGTGCGGGGCTGTGGTTTTCTACTTCAGGGGATTGCCCATACTTTGGTTCGTTCTGGCAGGCGCTTTCCTGGGTTTCTTCTATTCAGCTCCTCCGTTCAAACTATGCTATCATGGCCTTGGCGAGTTGCTGACGGGATTGATGTTCGGCCTGCTACTGATGCCTGGCATGTGTTACGCCGTGTGCGGAGAACTCCCGACCGACATTTGGTGGATAGCGGGTGCCATAGGTTTGCTCGTGGTGAACATCCTCTACTCGCACTCCATCATGGATCGCCAACCCGACATAAGTGTCAACAAAAGGACGCTCGCCGTAGTGCTCTCTCCGGGAGAAACACCACGTCGCGGTTTGCTGCTCTCATTCTCGTGCCTTTTCACATTCCTTCCGTACCTATTGGTTTTCATTGCTGTGATGATAGGACATCTCGGTCCTTGGTCGCTCCTCACTTTTGTGACTCTGCCGATGGCTTTCACACTTGTGGCACTGATACGCGATTTTCTTTACCATCCCGAGAAGGACGCTGAACGCCGCTGGTGGATGGGACCTATGTCACAGTGGAAAGAAATCCAGGAGGCGGGCATCGAGTGGTTCATGATACGCTGGTATCTCGCACGCAACCTCATCAGCTTCTTCGCTTTGATTATAGCAATAAGTCTTTTCTTAAAATAAAATACTGTTCGTGAAAAACATCCGCAATTTCTGCATCATCGCTCATATCGACCACGGCAAGAGCACTCTCGCCGACCGACTTCTTGAATATACCAACACCATCTCGCAACGCGACATGCAGGCGCAGGTGCTCGACGACATGGACCTCGAGAAAGAGCGCGGCATCACCATCAAGAGCCACGCCATACAGATGAACTACAGGCGTCCGGCGTCTGGCGACCATCAGTCGGAGGAGTTTATACTCAACCTCATCGACACGCCGGGTCACGTGGACTTCTCATACGAGGTGTCGCGTTCCATTGCCGCATGCGAAGGCGCACTCCTAGTTGTCGATGCCACTCAAGGCATACAGGCACAGACCATCTCGAACTTGTACCTGGCATTGGAGAACGACCTGGAAATCATCCCCGTGATGAACAAGATAGACCTCGACAGCGCGATGCCCGAAGAGGTGGCCGACGAAATCATTGACCTGCTGGGATGCCCGCGCGAGGACATACTCTCATGCAGCGCCAAGACAGGCGAGGGAGTTCCTGAGATACTGGAGGCCATCGTGAACCGAGTGCCAGCGCCCAAAGGCGACGACAGCGCACCGCTGCAGGCTCTAGTGTTCGACTCTGTCTTCAACCCGTTCCGCGGCATCATCTCCTATTTCCGCATCATGAACGGCACCATACGCACCAACGACTGGGTGAAGTTCGTAAGCACCGAGAAAGACTACCACGCCGACGAGATTGGGGTGCTGAAGCTCAACATGGAGCCGCGCAAGGAGCTGAAAGCCGGCGATGTGGGCTATATCATCAGCGGCATCAAGACCTCGCGTGAGGTGCGGGTGGGCGACACGATAACACATGTAGAGAAGCCGTGCGACAAGGCAATCGAGGGCTTCGAGTCGGTGAAACCGATGGTGTTCGCAGGTGTCTATCCTGTCGATACCGACGACTACGAGGAGCTGCGTGCCAGCATCGAGAAGCTGCAGCTCAACGACGCCTCTCTCACTTTCGAGCCCGAGAGCTCGCTGGCTCTCGGATTCGGCTTCCGCTGTGGTTTCCTCGGACTTCTGCACATGGAGATCATACAGGAACGCCTCGAACGCGAGTTTAACATGGACGTCATCACCACGGTGCCTAACGTGCAGTATAAGGTGAAGCTCACCAACGGCGAGGAGATAGATGTCTATAACCCGTCGGGCATGCCCGAGCCGAACAACATATCCGAAGTGTATGAGCCTTACATCCACGCACAGATTATCACCAAGGCCGACTACATAGGACCAGTGATAAAGCTCTGCATGGACAAGCGCGGCATACTCAAAAACCAGAACTACCTCACCACCGACCGTATAGAGATTACCTTCGACCTGCCGCTGGGCGAGGTGGTCTTCGACTTCTACGACAAGCTCAAGTCCATCTCCAAAGGCTATGCCTCGTTCGACTACTACCTCAACGGCTACAAGCCTTCCAAGCTGGTGAAGCTGGAGATACTGCTCAACGGCGACCCCGTGGACGCGCTTTCGACGCTGACCTATGTGGATAACGCCTACGGCATCGGCCGCCGCATGTGCGAGAAGCTGAAAGACCTCATCCCGCGCCAGCAGTTCGACGTGGCCATCCAAGCCGCCATAGGCAGCAAGATTATCGCCCGCGAGACGGTACGCCAGGTGCGTAAGGACGTGACGGCCAAGTGCTACGGCGGCGACATAACCCGTAAGCGCAAGCTGCTCGAAAAGCAGAAGGAAGGCAAGAAGCGAATGCGTCAGGTAGGCAACGTAGAGGTACCCCAAAGCGCCTTCCTAGCCGTGCTGAAACTCGATTAGTTAGAATATAACACAGTCGCGATGACGGGTTCTCGTTGTGCCGGATTTCCGAATCTGGCACTTCTTATTTCTGGATTTGTAACCCCGTGTTGCATATTCCCCACTTCTTGGTTGCCAAGAATTTCGTATATTTGCAGATTGCTTTTTATAAATAGGAAAGCATAAGTGATAGAATATCAAAATGTAATCATAAAAGCAGATGAGTTACAAAGAGTATAAGCAGCTTAGTATGACTCAGATCGGCGAGGAAATACGCCGCCACTGGGAGGAAAACAAGACATTCGAGAAAGGACAGAAACTCGCCGAAGGACATCCCTCCTTCGTGTTCTATGACGGTCCCCCGTCGGCCAACGGCAAGCCGGGCATCCACCACGTGATGGCCCGCACGATAAAAGACGTCTTCTGCCGCTACAAAGCGCAGAAAGGTTACTTCGTCGACCGCAAGGCCGGTTGGGACACCCACGGATTGCCCGTAGAGCTGGGTGTGGAGAAGAACCTCGGCATCACCAAAGAGGATATCGGCAAGAAGATTTCGGTGGACGACTACAACCGCGCCTGCCGCACCGAGGTGCTGAAATATAAGGATCTCTGGGACGAGCTCACCCGTCAGATGGGCTACTGGGTCGACCTCGAACATCCCTACATCACCTTCGACAACGAGTATATCGAGACCTTGTGGTTCCTGCTGAAGAAACTCTACGACAAAGGGCTGCTTTACAAAGGCTACACCATACAGCCCTATTCGCCTGCCGCCGGCACCGGCCTCTCGAGCCACGAGCTCAACATGCCCGGCTGCTACAGGGATGTGAAAGATCTGACCTGCGTGGCGATGTTTAAGATAGTTAGCGGTCAGCAGTTGGCAGTCAGCGGTCAGGGTGCTTCCCAGTCGGACTTGCCCACCTACGCCATCGCTTGGACGACCACCCCTTGGACGTTGCCTTCTAACACGGCCCTCTGCGTCGGTCCTTCGATCGACTATGTGCTCATCGAGACCACTCACCCCTATAAGGAGGAGCCTTGCCGCATTATCATGGCGAAAGCTCTTGTTGGCAGCATGTTCCCCGAAGGGAAGTCGCCGGAATATAAGATTGTCGCAGAATGCAAGGGTAAAGAGCTCGAAGGAATCCGCTACGAGCAGCTTATCCCATGGGTGAAGCCCACAGGCGACGACGCTTTCCGCATCATCCTTGGCGACTACGTGACCACCGAGGACGGTACGGGCATAGTGCATATAGCTCCCACCTTCGGCGCTGATGACGCACGTGTGGCCAAGAAGGCCGGCATCGGCGAACTCCTGCTTTTCGACCGCGACGGCAAGCAGATGCCGATGGTTGACAAGAAAGGCCGCTTCGCACCAATCGACGACCTCGACCCCGAATGGGTGAAACAGAACGTCAACACTGAGCTCTACGCCCCATACGCTGGCAAGTTCGTCAAGAACGCCTACGACCCCGCCAAGACCGAGAAAGACCCGTCGCTCGATGTCGATATCGTGGTGATGCTTAAAGGCGAAGGCAAACTCTTCAAGAGCGAGAAGCACACCCACAGCTACCCCCATTGCTGGCGTACCGACAAGCCGGTGCTCTACTATCCGCTCGACAGCTGGTTCATCCGCACCACAGCCGTCAAGGACCGTATGATCGAACTCAACAAGACCATCAACTGGAAACCCGAAGCCACCGGAAGCGGCCGCTTCGGCAACTGGCTGGAGAACATCGTCGACTGGAACCTCAGCCGCAGCCGCTACTGGGGCACTCCGCTCCCCATCTGGCGCACCGAGGACGGCAAGGAAGAGAAGTGCATAGGCAGCGTGAAGGAGTTGTGCAACGAAATAGAGAAAGCGGTCAAAGCAGGCGTGATGTCGCAGGAAGAAGCCGACAAACTCGGCTACACCAAAAACTCCTTCGACCTTCATCGTCCCTATATCGACGGAGTGGTCCTCGTGTCCGACAGCGGCAAGCCGATGCGTCGCGAGCCCGACCTGATAGACGTGTGGTTCGACAGCGGCGCTATGCCATACGCCCAGATTCACTATATGGGCGAGCAGCTCAAGGCAAACCAGTTCCCGGCCGACTTCATCGCCGAGGGCGTCGACCAGACACGCGGCTGGTTCTATACCCTACACGCCATCGCCACCATGTGTTTCGACTCGGTGGCGTTCAAGAACGTCGTGTCTAACGGATTGGTGCTCGACAAGAACGGCAACAAGATGTCAAAGCGACTCGGCAACGCTATCGACCCCTTCGAGACACTCGGCAAGCAGGGCCCCGACGCCACCCGCTGGTATATGATTACCAACTCTCAGCCGTGGGACAACCTCAAGTTTGACGTCGAAGGTGTCGACGAGGTCAGAAGAAAACTCTTCGGAACGCTCTACAACACCTACAGCTTCTTCGCTCTCTACGCCAATATCGACGGCTTCGAATACAAGGAGGCCGACCTGCCGATAGAAAAACGTCCGGAGATAGACCGCTGGATTCTCTCCGAACTCAACACCCTCACCAAGACCGTCGACGAGGCGCTGGCCGACTACGAGCCCACCCGCGCCGGTCGTGCCATTCAGGAGTTTGTCGACGCCTACCTCAGCAACTGGTATGTGCGTCTCTGCCGCCGTCGTTTCTGGAAGGGTGACTACTCCGACGACAAGATTTCGGCCTACCAGACACTCTATACCTGCCTGGAAACACTCAGCCGCCTGATGTCACCCATCGCGCCCTTCTTCAGCGAGCGCATGTTCCTCGACCTGAACAACGTCACCCACCGTCTCGATGTAGAGTCGGTACACCATGCAGCGTTCCCCGCTGTCCACGAGGAGATGATAGACAAAGAGCTTGAAGAACGCATGCAGCTGGCTCAGCATATCTGCTCGATGGGCCTCTCGCTCCGCAAGAAGAGCAACCTGCGTGTGCGTCAGCCGCTCTCGAAAATCTCCATCCCCGTACACGGTGAGCACTTCCAGCATCAGGTGGAGGCTGTCTCCAACCTCATCTGCTCAGAGCTGAACATCAAAGGAGTGGAATTCCTCGCCGCCGACAACAACCTGCTGGTGAAACGCATCAAGCCCAACTTCAAGACTCTCGGTCCCCGTTACGGCAAGATAATGAAGTCTATCAATGCCGCCGTTACCGCCTTCACTCAGGAGCAAATCAACGCTCTCGAAGCTGACGGACGCTACGAGATGACCGTCGAAGGTCAGCCGGTTGAGCTGACTTTGGCCGACGTGGAGATCGCCACTCAGGACATCCCCGGATGGGTTGTCGCCAACGAGGGCAGTCTCACTGTGGCTCTCGACATCACCGTCACCGACGAACTCAAAGCCGAAGGTATCGCCCGCGAGCTGGTCAACCGCATACAGAACATCCGCAAGGAAGGTTTCGATGTAACCGACCGCATCGCCGTCGACCTGCTGGATGGCGAATGGGACGAGGCGGTGAAGCGGCACATGGAGTATATCTGCAACGAGACACTCTGCACGGAGTTCAACTTTGTCGACGCCATCTCTTCGTCAGAGAAACAGCCGATAGAGCTGCTCGACGGCATGAACACCGAGATTTGGGTGAGGAAGAAATAGTTTTGAGTTTGTTGATATGTGGATCAGTTGATATGTTTTAAAGACCGAGTGTAAAAGTTTAAAGTTATGAATACCGCTTTGCTCATTATCGCCATCGTGTGTGTTGTTATAGGATTGGTCGGCGCTGTCTTGCCGGCCCTTCCCGGTCCGCCGGTCAGTTGGGTTGGACTTCTGGTCTTTGCCTTCACCGCGCAGGCTTGGCATCACATTTGGTGGGTGGTGGGCATCACGGGCGCAATCACACTCTTCCTCGTCTTCCTCGACTACCTTATGCCGGGATGGACCGCCAAGCATCACGGAGGCTCTAAACGCGGTATGCGTGGAGCCAACATTGGAGCTGTTGTCTCGCTTATCCTGTTTCCCATACTGGGCATAGCCATAGGTCCGGCCAACATCATCGGCATCATCTTGGGGCCTTTCGTGGGTGCCTATATCGGTGAGCTTACCACCGGGGCCGAGGGGGACGTTGCTCTCAAGGCAGCCTTCGGTTCCTTCCTGGGTCTGCTCGGCAGCACCTTGGTCAAATTCTTTTTCGCACTATTCCTCTTCATCTACGTCATAGTCGACATCTTCGCATAATACATTCACTATTCAAAATTTGCAATTTCCGTTACCCAATGCCCACCATTGAACAGATAAAAAAGCTTGCCCACGACAACTTCGCTTCGGTGATAGAGATGCGTCGTTGGCTGCATCGTCATCCCGACCTCTCGCAACAGGAATACGGCACTATGAACTATGTCGCCGAACGGCTGCGCGAGATGGGGCTTACACCCAAGACCGGCATCGGAAAGACCGGATGCATGGCTATGATACGTGGTGGCATCGAACCCGACAGCTACTGTGTGGCTCTCCGTTCCGACTACGATGCCCTGCCGTTGCAGGAGGCCACAGGGTTGCCTTTCGCATCGGAGAACCCCGGCGTGATGCATGCCTGCGGACACGATATGCACACCAGCTCGCTGCTTGGGGCAGCCAAGATATTGGTGGCGCTGAAAGAACAGTTGCGGGGAAGCATCATGCTTATCTTCGAGCCGTCGGAGGAGATGTACCCGGGCGGTGCTCGCATGATGATGGAAGACGGACTCTTCGACGAGGTCACACCCAACGAGATTTATTCGTTCCATTGTCTGCCCGAGATGGATTACGGCTATGTGGGTATGCGTAAAGGCAAATATATGGCTTCGACCGACGAACTCTATTGGACGGTGAAGGGTAGGGGAGGACACGGTGCCACTCCGCACCTCAGCGTCGATCCCATACTCATCGCCAGCCATATCGTCGTAGCGCTGCAGCAGATTGTGAGCCGCAACGCCGCCCCCATGATGCCCACCACACTTTCGTTCGGCAAGTTTATCGGCAGCGGCCGCACCAACATCATCCCCGACGAGGTGAAGATGGAAGGCATCATACGCACCTTCGACGAGAAATGGCGCCTCGAGTGCCACGAGAAGATACGCAAGATAAGCTGCGGTATAGCCGAGAGCATGGGAGGCGAATGCGACCTCTTTATCGACTACGGCTATCCGTATGTGTTCAACGACTACGAATGTACCCAGCAGGTACACGACAACGCTGTCGCTTTCCTCGGTGAAGACAAGGTGCAGTGGCTCGACCTGCGTATGACGGCAGAAGACTTTGCCTTCTTTGCACAGAAGATTCCCGCCTGCTATTTCCGTATCGGCATACACGAACCGGGCACACCTTTCTGCAACCTCCACCGCCCCAATCTGATGGTGGATGAAAGAAGCATAGAACTCGCCAACGGCCTGATAGCATATAATGCAGTCAAGGCGCTGGAGAACAGGATAAAGAAATAAGAGCCTAAACTTAGAAGACCTAGATAATATAGAAGTCTCAACAAAAAAAGCTCGCCTGAATCCAGGCGAGCTTTTTTGTCAACTATTCAAGGAAGTTATTTCTTGACAACTTTCTTGACAGTGGTGTTGCCGTTGGCCATCACGCGGACGGTGTAGATGCCGTTGGCGAGGGTGCTCATGTTGATAACGTCGCCATTGTTCTGGCTCATCACAACACGGCCTACAGCGTCGATAACCTCAACCTTCTGCAGACCCTCGACCTCGATGTAGAGGTTGCCGGTGGTCGGGTTCGGGTAGAGTTTCACGTTTGTGGCGTTCACGTCGTCTATGCCTTGTGAGCTACCGCCGTCCTGTGCGAAGGTGGCAGTGAGGTTCATGTTGCTGTTCACGGTCACGGTGTGGTTCTGTGCTCCGTTGTCGCTCCAGCTCACGAAGTGGTAGCCGGTAGCCGGGGTGGCGCTTACGTTCACTGTGGTGCCGGCTGCAACGGTGGCAGAGCTGGAACCATTGACGGTGGCTGTACCCCAGGCGTTGTTGTTTGAGGAAACGGTGATGGTGTACATCTCAGGATCCGTGCCGCCGTCCTGTGCGAAGGTGGCAGTGAGGTCCATGTTGCTGTTCACGGTCACGGTGTGGTTCTGTGCTCCGCCGTCGCTCCAAGCTACGAAGTGGTAGCCGGTAGCCGGGGTGGCGCTTACGTTCACTGTGGTGCCGGCTGCAACGGTGGCTGTGCTGGAACCATTGACGGTGGCTGTACCCCAAGCGTTGTTGTTCGAAGAAACGGTGATAGTGTACTGCTCAGGCTGCGGCTGGTCATTGGTGAGGTATCCTGTCTTGCCGGAGTTGAACACACGGCAGTTGTTCACATCGCTGTGGTTGCCGTTGCTTACAAAGGCTACGATGTAGCACTTCGAGGCATCGTAGTTGTTGGAAACAGTGGTGGTGTAGGTTTTCGTATATGAGCTACCTTCTGTCGGTGTTACGATTCCAGATTCACCCCAATCGTCGCCGCTGAGGTTCACGCGGATGACGTGGTTGTGGTAGAATGTGCCTTCTGCACCGCTTTGAGAAGGACCGTGACCAACGCCGGTACCGCCATCGGCGAGCAGGCCGTCTTCAAGCAGCCAGACGTTCAGACGAGCGTCGGTGGTGCCGAGAGGTCCGCTTACATTACCGCTAACGGTTACGCTGAGTTCGCGGGTGGTGGTGTTGTAGTTCAGGTCGCTGAGGTTAACAGTAACGAAAGCGGGAACAGCAAGAGCTGCGGTGAAGGCTGCAGTCATACTGCTAGTCTGTCCTGGGAAGAATATTGGACCAGGATCGTTGTCGGTGAAGGACTCGTCACCCCAGTAGGTACGGTCGAGCATTACTGCAGGTGCGTAGGTGGTGTTGGCGTTGTAGAATGCCATCATCGTTTGGTCAAGAGGTATGGTCAAAGCGTCGGTATTGTAGCCAGAGTGGTGTGATGTCCATATCACACTGTTTTCTAGGTTGCCTGTGAGTGCTCCTTCAATAATGTCGTGACCGTCTGGGCAGTTCGGACAAACTGCTGTTGTGAAGTTCTCCATCAGCACGGTGCGAGGTACCGAGGTGCTGGCATCGTAGATGGGGACAGTGGCTGTCTGGGTGTTGTCTGTGGCAACATCTGCAGTTTCGTTGGGGTTGCTCACCATCATGGTCACCGTGTAGTCGTTTGCTGTGGCGATGCCAGGCATGTCAACTGCAAATTCGTAGCTGTGCAGATAGGGCACGTTGCAGGTGAGGTGTTGGGTCACGGTCTCTCCATTCACGGTGCAGGCTACAGTGAAACTGGTGAGTGTGGTGGCGCTGTTGTTCACCACAACGCCGTTCACAACGTAAGATGTGTTGATTGCAACCTGGTTGGGAACTGAAATCTCTGTGAGTGCAATTTCGGGGTCTGTTGGTACAGATTCAATTGAGAACTCGTCAAATAGGAGCAAATATGCTCGGTCGCTTGCACTGTTGTGATGACGGATACCAATATGGATGGTCTGTCCTGCGTATGCACTGAGCAAGGCAGCGTTCTGAGTGAATTCTCCGCCGGGGGTTTCGGTTGCGACAGCAGCGCTGGCTGCAAGAGTTGCAACATCGTTGGAGGTCGCAATATGCACCTCGTAGGTTCCAGCGTAGTTCTCATCGACGTTCATGGCATACCATTTGGCAGCGTATGTTCCGTTTGCAGGAATTTGGATGGCTGGGGATATAATCCAGTTGTCAACGTTTTCGAAGGTTTGGCCGTAAGCTATGCTCGCCAAGCAGTTGGCTGTTCCGTTGTATGTCACTTGGGGTGCAACGGCAGGGTCATTGAGGAATTCCGTTACGTGTTGCCATGCAACTCCGTTGCCATCGTTGTCAACGTTCTGCCAGCATCCGAAATCTTCGGTGTCGAAGCCTTCACTGTAGGGAACGGTTTCAACTTCGCATCCCATTATGGTAGCGGAGAGACTGTTGTCGGTGGTGTTGTCGGTTTCACCGTTGGGGTTGCTCACTGTCACGACAAGGGTGTGGCTGCCAGCGGGGAAGTTCTCTATAGCGACGTTGTGGATAAAATCGTGAGTCTCTCCGGCTGCAATGTTGATACCCGTCACATTGTATGTGGTGGAAGTGGTGCCGTCAAGAGAGTAAACCACATCGTATGAGTTGAGTTCTGCTCCACTGTTGTTTGTGACGGTACCGCTCACATTGACGTTGGTACCGGCTGTAACAACGGTTGGTGTGGTAATTGCTGTGAGGGCAATTTCGGGGTCGTTAGACATTTCTGTCAATGCGATGTCATCGATAGCAAGATAATATTGGAAGTCTGATGTGTATTTTATGGCGATGTATTTCACATCTTGGCTGATGACTGCCGTTGCGGTGTTGAACTCTCCGTAGGTGGCTGTGATTTCATCGCCGAGTTCAGTGAAACTTGCTATGTCGTTGGTGGTGGTGGAAACCATAATTTGGCATGTCTCCACGCCATCTTCATCCAATCCGGCGTGATTAAAGCTCAGTTGTGCTGCCGCGGGAAGATCCAGTTCTGGGGAAATGAGGTATTGTGAGTAGTCGTCATCGGTATAAGAGTAGCTGGTGAAAACATACACAGGGTTGTCTCCAAGGCTGTACAAGCCATAGGGGGAGGATGTGTTTTCTTCGTTCATCGATACTCCGGTCCAGCAACCAAGTCCGTCTTCAAAATCTTGGTATATCGGGAGTGAATTTTCCACACCGCATGCAATAACATTCCCGGTTAAGGTGTTGTCATCGGTATTGTCGGCAACGCCGTTGGGGTTGCTGACGGTAACCGTTATGTTTGCAGTTCCAGCAACATTGAGAACTGCAGGAACATTGTGGGTGAAATTGTATGTCTCATTGGCTGCAAGGTTAAGACCTGTCACAGTGTATGTGGTAGCGTTGGAGCCTCCATTGATACTATAGGTGACATCGAAACTTGTGAGTGCCTCGCTGTACATGTTTCTGACAGTTCCTCCTACATTGAATGACTCGCCTAATCTCACATTGGCAGGAAGATTAAGGCTTACAAGATAGATTTCTGGGTTTAGAGCGGGTTTGCTGATTTCAATATTGTCTATTAAAATCCAATACATGTTGGTGCAATCGTAGTGACGGAAGGCGAGATAGACGGTTTGTCCTGCATAGGCATCCAGGTTAATCGTCCTTTCAGAATACTCGTCCGTGGATAGGGTTTCTGTGTGTATTGGGGTTGTTGCGGTAAAGGCATCAACGGTGTTGTTTGTTGCAAGGTACACTGAATAGTTTTCTGCATAATCACTTCCATCAGCTGCTCCTACATACCATCTCAGGGTAAATCCGGTTGATGGAATGGTAATAGGGCTGGCGGTGATCATCCAGTTGTCTGGTTCTAGAGCACCGACATAGTTTACGTACGATGCAGATCTTGCACAACCTGAACCCTCGTAGGCCCAGTCGGCGTTTGAGCTATATTGCCACTCGTAGTCGTCACCATCTGCGTTGATGGTCGTCCACGCTGACAGGTCTCCTCCTTCGAAGTCATCCGAGAAAAGCACCTGCGCGTTCATTGTGTAGGCGAACATTGCCGCTAACACAAACAGTAGGATTTTTTTCATAATGTTTTGAAATTTAGTTAATAAATAAATTGTTTTGAATTTTTTGCTTGTGATAATTTATACAAAGATAGGAATATTTTTTGAGATGATAATCTGTTTCCGCTGTTTTTAGGATATGCGTTATATTAAAGGTTGATTTTGAAAGCAGTAAAAATTGTTAAAAAGGCTTAAAACGTACAGGCGGCTTTGGATTGGCCACCTATAGTGCCAAGGGGCGCTTTTTGCGCCTAAGGCGTGCGTTTAATATTTTTTGTAATTTTGCAGTCTCTAAACTAAGAGCAAGAAGTATGAGAATAAGGCGGATTTTGATATATGTATGCGCTGCGCTGTCCATGATGGCCACGGTTGCGGAGGCGCAGCAGACTTGTGCAAGTGGTCCCAGGGTCGGTCTTACACTTAGTGGCGGTGGCGCCAAAGGGGCTGCTCATATCGGTGTGCTGAAATACTTGGTGGAGCAGGGCATCCCTATCGACTATATCTCTGGTACAAGCATGGGCTCCATTGTCGGTGGCTTATACTCTATCGGCTATACCGCCGAGCAGCTCGACTCGCTGATAAGCAACCTCGACTGGTCGCAATATATCACAGGAGTGCTCGACCGCAGGTACCGCTCTGCTTCGTCGCGAATGGAACGCAGTGCCTATCTCCTTTCGGTTCCATTCAACCTGGGCACTCTCGATTCCAACATCAACGAGGCAAGGAAACGCGGCAATGGCTTCATCGCTTCGCTGCCAGGTTCGTTTATGGGCGGCAACAACATCACCAATTTGTTGAATAACCTCAGTCTCGGCTATCAGGATTCGATGAGTTTCGATAACTTCCCTATCCCTTTTGCATGTGTGACTACCGATGTTATAAGTGGACAAGAGTATGTGATGCGCAATGGCAGGTTCCCGACTGCAATTCGCGCCAGCATGGCAATTCCAGGTGTTTTTTCGCCAGTGGAGCTTGACGGCAAGGTGCTTGTCGATGGTGGCATGACGAACAACTTCCCGGTTGATGTCTGCAAAGATATGGGTGCCGACTATGTGATTGGTGTGGAAGTGTCGGATGCTATGGCCACCGAGGCCTCTCAGCTTCGTTCGCTTCCACAGATTTTCAACCAGCTGATAAGCGTGACGGTACAGGCCAAGTCGGCTCGTAACCGCGGGGCTTGCAAGATATACCTCCACCCCGACATCAGCGGTTTCGGTACCATGAGTTTCAACAAGTCGGCCATTGATAGTCTGGTGCGCCGAGGGTATGAGTGTGCCAAGGCTCATGCCGACGAGATTGAGGCGTTGAAGCAGGAACTGCTTGCCAAGGGGCGCCGGTTGGACTCCACGGACGAGTTGCGTAACCGTGGGCGTGAGTCAAACATTGAAAAAGACAGGCTGGCGCTCATGTCGATAGATATGGGTTCGATGTCTGAGTCGGACAAGAAGTGGCTTCTCTCCAAGACAAAACTCAAGACAGGTGTTCCGATTGCAGGAAAGGATATAATCGATGCCGTGAATATATTCAAGGGGACGGGAGCCTATTCGGCTGTGAGTTACAGGCTCACTGATGTCAAGGGGCAGTCTGCTGCGTCTAATGATTCGATAAAAAGCTATGATTTGGCTTTTGACTTTCAGGCATCCCCGCGCCATGCCTTTGCTATTGGTGCTCGTTTTGACTCGGAGGAGGCGGCTGCCGTGCTGCTCAATGTTGGTTTCAACCGTAACACCTTGAGGGGTTTCAAGGCCGATGTGTCGCTTAGGCTTGCTCAGAATTTCCATATCGACTTGGTGGGGACATACGCCGCAAGGCATTTCGCAAAGATAAACCTCGCTTACCGGCTCCATAACAGTCGGTTCGACATGGGGAGCCTGTTGCTGTCGCGCTATTACTCTACCCATTTCTACAGACATAACTTCAGTTTCTTTTTCTCGGAGTTCTATATGTACAACGTTTCGGGAACGGCTGGCGTTGATGAGGAATTTCTCTTGTTCGACAGATTGCAGGCAAACAACTCGCTTTTGTTTGGCGACGACAACTTGAGGAACGGTTGTCTGGGTACATTCGGCACCTTCAAGTACGACTCGCGTGACGACAGCTATTTCGCTCGCGACGGCGCTTTTGTCAACTTGGACGTACATTGGCGTATCGACAACAACAAACTGAGGCATCCTGATTCTATCAAGGCTCCAGGTTTTGCGGACATCAGTGTTGCATATCAGCATTATATAACCCCAAAGGGTGGACGGTTCTCCATAATCCCGCAGCTCTATACCCGCTTTGTCATCGGCTCGGACTATCATTTTGCCTACCGCAATTTGGTTGGAGGCGAGGTGGCGGGGCGTTATATCTCCCACCAGCTACCGTTTATCGGTGTCCTTACTCCTCAGCAGGCAGAACGATGCGTGACCGTGGCGCGCCTCGACATAAGATGCAACGTCAGCGGCAAACACTATATCACAGCGATGGCTAATTATCTGGCCTCCGCAGAGGCTTACTGGAAATACTTCTCCGAAGGTTATCAAGATCGTTATGGCTTCGGTCTGCAGTATGCCTATGACAGCCCGGTGGGGCCGTTGTCGCTGACCGGATTCTGGTCAAACGTCTATAAGCGTTTTGGAGTTTACCTCTCGCTGGGATATATTTTCTAAGGAATTCTAAAAATTCTAGAAACTCTAGAGACTCTATTATCTAAAAATCATTGCTCCTATAAATCTCATAGGGCAACTTTTCGTCGGGCTGCTCTTTGAAAAATGCGAAGAGCGCGCTGCCGCTGCCTGACATGCTGGCATAAACCGCACCTCTGTCGTAGAGATATTGCTTCATCTCCGCGATTATTGGGTATTTCGGGAATACTGTTGTCTCGAAGTCGTTGACTATAAGGTCGCGCCACTTCTCAACTGGTTGTTTGACCGCCTTGCGCAGGTCGATGTCGGAACGCTTTGGAACGATGCCGCGATAGGCATCGGCGGTGGATACCGCCACGGGGGGCTTCAGTAGAACAAAATGGAGGTTGGAAATGGGAAACCGAAAATTTAGGGGTTCCAGATGGTCGCCGATTCCTGTGGCGTAGCAGGGGCGGTTATAAATGAAAAATGGACAGTCGGCGCCAAGGCGTGCCGCATAGCTGCACATCTGCTCATCGGTCAGGCCAAGGTTGAATATATTGTTGAGCATTATGATGGTGTGCGCTCCGTCGCTGCTCCCACCGCCCAATCCGGCTCCTATGGGTATGTTCTTTTCAAGATGTACTTCTGCTCCTCCGATTTGTGGATACTCCTCGCATAGCAATCGATATGCTTTGGTGCAGATATTCTCCTCGGGGGTTGATACAGACTTGATACAGACTTGATACAGAGCATAACGGTCTGACGTGTTGATAGTCAGTGAGTCACATAATGGTATCGGAATGAATATTGTCTCTAAGTTATGGTAACCGTCTGGTCTGCGCTCTGTTACGTGCAGCCCGAGGTTTATTTTGCAGTTGGGGTGGGTGGTCATTGCTCTATGGTGGAATAGGCTTTGATGATTTCGGTTACCAGACGGTGTCGTACTACGTCGGTCTCGTCGAGCTCGATGACTTCGATGCCCTTGATGCCGCCAAGCAGCTGGGTGGCTTTGAGTAATCCCGACTGTTGGTGGCGTGGCAGGTCAATCTGAGTGAGGTCGCCCGTGATGACGAACTTGGCGTTGCGACCCATACGGGTGAGGAACATCTTGAGCTGTGTAGAAGTGGCGTTTTGAGCCTCGTCGAGGATGACGAAGGCGTTGTCGAGCGTGCGTCCACGCATGAAGGCGAGGGGCGCTATCTCGATGGTGCCATCCTCCCAGTAGGAGAGGAGTTTCTGCTGAGGTATCATATCCCGAAGGGCATCATAGAGAGGCTGCAGGTATGGGTCGAGTTTCTCCCGCATGTCGCCAGGGAGGAACCCCAGATTCTCACCTGCTTCTACGGCAGGTCGGGTAAGTACTATACGACGAATCTGTTTGTTTTTGAGGGCTCTCACCGCCAATGCTACAGCGGTGTAGGTCTTACCTGTTCCAGCAGGGCCGATGGCGAACACCATGTCGTTGTTGGCGACGGCATCGACCAGTCGTCTCTGGTTTGCGGTTTGTGCTTTGACGATATTTCCGTTGCGCCCGTGAACCAGTATATCGTCGCTGAGCTCAATCTCGCCGTTGGGCGACACCGATTCCATTATCTGCATGATGTCGTTTTCGGAGAGTCGTCCCAAACGCTCGAAATGTTGCTTCATCGCTGTGAATTTGAGCTCGAACACCTCGAGTTCTTCATCGCTACCGATAGCTTTCAGCATTTCACCGCGCACTATGAGTTTCAACTTTGGGAAAAGAACCTTGAGAAAATCAAGGGTGTGTTCGTTGGTACCCCAAAAGTGTTGGTAGTCGATATCGTCGAGTGAGAATAGTTTTTCCATCAGAATATCAGTATTGCGTTTGAAACTGGCCGTTCGCCTTGATAGTCGAATTTGCCGTTGTCGCTAGGGTGGGTGAGAAGCCCTCCGTTGGGACGTCCTTTTACAAACATGGTGGTGCTTCCGCCCCCGTCGAGGTTGATGGCGTTCACACATCCGAGCCATTTCATAATGGATGTCAGTTCGGGTAGTGAAAGCCCTTCTGCAACGTTGCGGAAACGGCCGTCGGCGGTAAGTATGATGACGGTGCCGTCTGCTTTGGTGCCGAGTGCGGTTCGGTTATGTCGATATGTTACGAAGGTTCGGTCGTCACGTTGTGGTGACCTTTCGCCGTGCCATAGCAGCATCGGACCGGCGGTCATGATGTTGCTGTCGGGACGGCTCTGTTCGGCGAAGCGGCTGCTGTCAGGAATGAATAGCTTAGGCTTGCCGTTACGTAGCTTGATAGATGCGTATTGGTAGTATTTCCGGTTTATGGTGTCGTCTTTACCGGGTGTGTTAATGCCAACCTCTTCACCGTCGATGCGCAGATAACAGATGGGGTTGTAGTACTTCATATCGAAAAAGGAGCCGTTGACAGCGGCAAGGGCGTCGGTTCTTTGAGCCAGTTCGGAAGTGGGCAGCAAGGTGTCTTTGGCCAGAGCAAACGCAAGGCGGCGTTTTGAGTCGGGGGGTATCACTATCATGGTGATATACTGGTTGCTTGCGAAAAGCGACTTGTCGGAAATGGATAGTCGTCTAACGGAGAATCCAGGATGTTCATCTACTTCCCATTGAGCAGAGCAGAAAGCTATAGAATCGGCGTTTGCTGTGCTGTCAGGTGTATTGTTGGCTCTGCATGCCGATGTGGTAATACAGAGAATGGAAAAAACTATTGTTTGTAAAAGAGGTCGAAGATTCATCGTGTATTTATTTAGTCGTAAAAGTGTCACTCTATCTTAGATATCAAATCGGAGGCATAGAGTTTCGATATGGGGATGCTTTTTACGCCGTCGATGTCCAGTTCGGCAAAGAAGCCGTCGGAATCCTTGCGAATGAGTTTCACTTTGTGCAGGTTTACAAAATAGGATCGATGGCAGCGCACTATGTCGTAGTTGTTGCATAGCTCCTCAATTCCTTTTAGTGTGTTGCGAAGGCTGAATTTTACAAGTTGGCCCGATTTGTCATAGAGAATGTTTACGTAGTTTGCAGCAGCCTCGATAGAGATTACCTTGTCAGCGCTTACTATAAGGCGTACTGTGCCTTTCTCGTCGGCGAACTTGATAGCGTTAGGTCCCTCATGCTGCATTCCGTTGCGCAGCTCCATAATGGTCTTTTGAGCTTCGGCTATGCGTTGGTCGCGTTCGCACCGCTCGGCATAGAGCCAATAAATAGTGTAAGGAAACAAAGCTACAGCCAACCCTATTAGAAACGTAACAGGCAGAACGGCAAAATAGGGCTTGTTGAGAAAGAGCGACATGAACATGGCACAGAAAAGGCAGTCCACAAGCACTTCTCCCAGTTGCCATATCAGATATTCGAACTCGCTCAGCCGTTTCTTGCGTGTGGTCAGCCACATCAGTGTGCGTGAAATTGCTGTGACGATAAGTACGATAGCTGCTATGATGGCTATGCACATCGAGGCGTGTGGCTGCATTAGCCAGTCGGAAAGAGCTTGGCTGCCGAACGAGGGTGTATAGAGTATGGCAAACGATAGTACGAAAAGTGGCAGCGAGAGGCAGAATATGATGTTGTCTTTGAGATTGTAAACGATTTTTGGAATCTTCATATAGTTTGTTTAGGTGTTTTTGTGCTGAAATGTTGAAAATGTTACCGACTAGTGGATTTTCTCTTTCTATTCTTGCGTTTGAATAGGTCTTTCCATTTATCAAAGTCGCGTGTGTATTTCACACCGACTCCTTGTTTGTATGGCATTTCGAATCTAGTGTAGTCGTTGGTGTTGCTGCGGTTAAACATAAACAGATGCAGGTTGGGGTTGAACTTGTAACCAATTAGAACGTCTCCAACTATGTTGTTGGCGAGGGCTTCGTTGCTGCTGAGTTCGCGGTCGTAGCCACCGTATCCAAGGGTGGATTCCAAGTAGAACTTGTTCCATTGTTTGTTTATCCCCACGGAGTATTGTTGAGCGCGAGTACTTGTGGCGGCAGTATAGTCAAAGTTGATGTCCACAAACTCAATCATGCTTGAAACCACGCTTCCCAGCGAGTTGGCGACAGCAGATATACCGTTTGCTGCAAGGCTCGTATTGTCGTTAGAGGTATTTGTTTGGTTGCTGTAGAATTTGCCGTTGATGAGCAGGTAGAGGGTTTGGTTGAGCATCTCGCGCTCGTTTGTTCGGTCGATGGCTGCGAACACCTCGTCCTGCAGGCTTTGGTCGGCGTTGGGTAGACGTATGTCGAAACTTATGTTGGGGGAATTGAGCTTGCCGGAAAGAGATACAACGCTCTCGACAGGCACTGGTTTTTGAGCAACCGTGTTTTCGCTTTCACTTAAAATGGAGTTGAGGTCCACTCGCTGGCTGTATATTGCGTTTACGTCAAGGGTGGCTTCGCTGAAGTTGCCAGGGAATATTATGGAGCTCTCCTCTTCTATTTTGAAGTCGCGTGTTGCAAGCGAGAGCAGGTCAAGTTTGATATTGCCTTCGGTAATACGGTAGTCGCCAACCATTTGGATGTCTTTTTGTGGCTGTATACTCACCGCCAGTGAGCCGTTTCCGTTTCCTCTGATGTCGAGGCTTACAGGCGACATATCCATTGGGATTTGAAGCTTCAGGTCTGGGGTTAAGGTGAGGTTTATATTTATTGTGTTCGAGGTGTTGCGTTTCTTTTTGTCGATGGATGGTTCTTCGTTTCGCAAGTAATCGTCGTCGCAAACGAAGGTTATGAAGTCTGAATTTTTAATATTCCGTTGGGAAGTGACAGGGATGGTTAGTTTGCTGCCTTCGAGAGTACGAGCGTTGGCATTGATGTCGAGGGCAGAGAACGGCCCTCGTACATTGGCAGTCATTGCTGCGTAAATGGTGCCCATGGCGTTGGCGTCATTGTTGTCGTACACAAGTAAACGCCTTGTGGCGAGTTGAATGTTGGCGGAGAAGTCAGACAATCCGTGATAGTCGATATTGCCAGTGATATTAGCGGTATTGCCGTGGATGTCGCGAACTTTGAAACTGGTTAGTTCTACGCGGTTGCTGCTCAGGCTTATCGTGTCGTCGAAGAGATAAGCCACGTTAGTGGCGTCTATGTTGATCAGTCCGTTCTTGACCCATGCAGTGCCTGCTATCTTCGGGTCTTTCAGGGTCCCATGTACAGCGATATCGCCAGAAAGTAGCCCTTCAAATCGCGAGGCGAACGATTTGAGCAGAGGACTTATGGTTATGAGGTCGAAACTTTCGAATTCGGCTGATAGGTCTAATATGGGCTCGTCACCGCTGAAGTCGGCGTAACCAGATGCCTGAATAGGATGGATGATATCGTAGTCTTTGACAAGTTCGGTTTTTACAAAGAGGTGGGTACGTTTTTTCTTTATGTCGTGGTTCACGTTAAGGTTTATGTTGCCGAGTTGGTGTCTGTTCAAAAGGCAGCTATCAATTGAGAGGTTGGATTTCACGAGAGGGGCGCTGGTGCCTTTGACCCAAACTACGTCGGCAGTGCCGTTGACGTTGCCTGATGCATCGAATCCTTTGTCTTTCGTAAGCAGGTCGCTGATGGTGGAGAGTTTTACGTTGGTGAACCGTGCGTGTGCGTTGTCGTTGCTGTGGTCGGCGGTTTGTTGATAGCCTATAATCATCGACTGGTCGCCGCTGGATAATTCGATGTCGTTAGCTGTTATTCGGCTTTTGTTGAATTTTATTTCGCCGTGTTTTTGTAGTGTCCACTGCTCCCCATTGATGTGAAAAAACGGCTTTATGACGGTCAAAGTGTTGTCACCAGGTTCGCTATACATTTCGAGCGCGATGTCGGCGCGAGTGTTGATGGCTCCGATGGCAGGCTCCCATTGAGTTGCAATACCAATGCCCTCGTGTCCGGTTGATACATTAAGACGAAGGTCGTCTATTGCACCTTCCCCGTTCATTGTCAGTTCAGAGATATCGGCTGCAAGAGAATACCGTTCGCCTATGCTTTTTGTAGTGATTCCAATGCTGTGCAGTCCCACACTGCCATATTTTACTGAATCGGCACGCAGTACCATTTTGAGTGATTCGGTGTGGTTGTACGTGGCTGATACGGTTGTCCCGTCTGCTATGTCGAGGTTTGGCAGAAAGAAGTGTATCTGTTTTCTTCGGTCGCGCCATCTTATGTTGAGATCTATGTCTGCATCGACGATGTCCATCATCTCTATGTCGTTGGGTTTGTCCAGATGTTGTTGCCAGTATGTAGGTGTGTAGTCGTTGCGGAATTTCTTAACGATAAGCGGAATGTCGCTGTAGTCGAAATATCCTTTTGCCGTAATGTTGGCGATGTCAGAAACTAGAGTTACTTTTTTCTTCTGGTTTTCCTCGCTGGCTGTTATGTTTGCATTGTCGAGTGTGAGTTTTTTTTCATCACGTTTCAGCACCGTATTACTTATCCAGGCGAAACCAGACGGGTTGCTGAATGTTGACTCATGGTCGGAATAGGCGTTTGACCTTATGTCCGTCTGTATATGAGTGGAGAGAGTGCAGAGACTGTCACATTTTACAAGACCGAGTCTTTTCAAATCGGCTCTGGTCAAGTCGATGTCTATGCTATAGCGTTGGTCGCCTTTTTTTGGGAAAGCGATGTTCCCCGTGGTGGTCATGTCGAGTACAGTGTCTTTGATTTGTATGTCGAAATCGCATAGTCGGTTAGTAAGAGAGGCTGCAAGTGTGGCGCGGTCGATGTCGTTCCCGACCAGTGAGGTGTTGTGCAGTTCGGCTTGTAGCTCGGCTTTCAGGTCGTCGAGGTTTGTTCCGTTGGCTGTTATCTCTATGTCAAATCCGGTATGGCTTACCCAGTCATTTTTAGCCAATGATGGCAGTTCTATGCGCTCTGAACCAATCGTAATATTGGATTTGGTTCGTTTGAGGTTGCCCATTCGCTCGATGTTTGCAAAGCTTGAGATGTTTCCAAGTGCCGTGCGCAGGTCGAGGTTGGCGAAACATTTATCCGCGCCACCCACCAAGTCGGCAACTAAATCTATAGTGCCGAGCTCCTCGTAGATTTTCGTGTTTCCAATGTTGAGTGTTCCCGGGTGGTGTATGTCGAGTAGGTCGGATATGTCGGTGCGCAATTGGTGTAGGTGAATGTCGAAGAATGTCCCCTCAATATAGGGTAGTCCGCACACTGTCCCATCAAAGTAAAGGTGTGTCTTCCGACCAAAGTTAATATTGAAGTTTTCGACACGGAGATTTGATACTGGTCCTGTTACATGTCCTTCAATGTACACATTATTGTCGCAGCCCCAAAGTGATGGAGCCCAGTAGGCAGCGTCAATCATCGACAGCATGTTCCCTTTCTTGAAAGTGACATCCATATATACGCTGTCGCAGTACCAGTCGAGGCTGTTCCAATTGTCATATACCAGATGTACGTCGCTTAGCATATTCATACCGCAAGTATGAAGCTGCATGTCTGTAACATGTATGCCTTTCCCGGAGACGTCTACATCACCAGCCAGTTTTTTCATTTTCCAACCGCTGCGCTCGACTGTTGACATTTTCACTATGTGACATTTTATGTGGTCATCAACAACGTGCAGGTTTGTGATGTGTGCACAAATGGAATCCATCTCCATGTTTGCCACGTCAACACCGTGGTTGCGGTTGGCATAGTATGGTATGGTGTCAAGAGTCATACGGTAGCATACATTGTCAAGCACCACGTCCTTTATATCAACAACAAATGGCTCGGTTCCATCTTTTTGTTCTTTTTCTTTTTTATGGCTCCGCTCGCGGTAATAGTCGATGATATATTTGAAACTGTTGTACCCTTCGTTAGTATGTAGGTGAAAAGTGGTGTTGCGTATCAAAACGCTGCGCATCTTCACTCCATTGTTTGCAATGGGAATTCCTTTGAATTGGCATGCAATACGTTCGGCTGATAGTACGGTGTCGTTATCATCTGGAGACACAAGCAGTACGTTGCGTAGTGTAATGTGGTTGAACGGGTCTATGTGAACGGAACCAATTTTAACAGTGCCACCCCACTCTTTGCTGAAATGACTTCCAATAAACGAACCTACAACCGACTGTGTAAAGGAGTAATTAAGAATAGCGACCGCCACATATATTGTGACCGTTGCGTATGCGACAATGCGTAATGATGTTTTACCAGCTCGTATTATTCTTGCAGTTGTCAATTGTCCCAGTTAAGAAACCATTTGAATGATAGGTGCATTTTCTAAATATATATATAACAACAAAAAGCAAACTTTATTATGTGTTCGCTTTTGTTAATTTGGTATGAATGTAGTATGATTTAGGCCCGTCCTATTTTTTTATCATTTTGCCAACTACGTGGTTGTCTATGCTTATTAGATATAGGCCAGATGATATGTTCTCAATGTTCACGGTGAGGCTACCGGATACCTCTTTTTGAATAATGGAGAGTCCTTTACAGTCAATAAGTTTGAGTGTGAGAGGTTCGCTTGATTCAACGGTGAAATGCGAGGTGGCAGGGTTAGGGTAGATTTTGATATTTAGGTTATTGATTTCGAAATTTGTATCTATACTGTTTGGCTCTTCAGGATTTTCAGAGTTGTTTATTGCTAATACAATGGTGCTCGTGTCGGGAGCGCATCTTTTCCCGGCAATCAGTCTTACTGTGTATGTGCCAGGTGTATAGGTGTGGGAGGGGTTGGTCTCAGTGGAAGTGCTGCCGTCGCCGAAGTCCCATATGATGGATTCTGGAGTGGATGAGGAACGGCAATGGAATAGCCAGTGAAGACTGTCACTGGTGGGTTCGGCAGAGGCAAATGTGTGGCAAGAGTATAGATACAGCGAGTCGTACACAACAATTTTTGCGTTTTCTCGTATGATTCGTGCTGCAGTGGAATCTATAGACAGGTTGGTGGATATGGTAGTGGGGTCTTGGCGGAAGATGAGTGTTGTGAAGGTGCAGGCGGCGGCATAACTTCCTATGACCGACGGGTGGCTTTCGTCGTTTTGGTAGAGTTCTAATTCGGGGTGTTCGGTACGTAATTTACGCCACACCCGCCCTACAGGACTTACGGATGCTTTGTTTTGCTGTGCCATGAACATATACCGTTCGTAGAGTAAGTTGTCCATGCCCTCGTATGTGGCTAGTGAGTCGAATTCAGATGCGTTAATTGAATCGCCGTTTTTGTGTCCCCATGTCATGTAGAACATCACTTCTGGACATTCGCTGTATTGATATATTGCATCGGATAGTTGGCAGGCGTATGGATAGGTACTTATTGAAAACTGGCTCCATGGGAAAGACGGCTCTTGACTCTGGGCCTGCAGTACCACGATATCCCAACCGCCTTCGCGTATTTTGTCCATCGCGCCAGTGGTGCTGTAATGTCTGCTAAAAGAGGCTCCGCCTGGTGTTACCTGCTCGTATTCAATACGGCACCCTATGTTTTCCGCCATTTGCTGTATCAAGGAGGGGAGGTCATTGGTGTATGTGTAGCTGTTGCCGATGAAAAGTATTTTCTTGGGTGTTTCTTGTGCTTGGGTAATCGAAGCAAGGCATAAGATTGTGAAAATAAGTAAAATTCTTTTCATGTACTATTGTGCATTAATGAAGTAATAATGTCAATTTTCAATCAGTCCGGGTCCGTATTCTTTTTTAGGACCCCGCTCGGGTGCGACATATCCAGGTTTGAATACTTTCAGCTGAGTACTTAACAGAATGGCAGCCAGAACCGCTCCAAGTACATCGCATATAGTACAAGCAACCCACACTCCCTGTAGTCCACTGCTGCCAAAGCCTACCATGATATATGGAACTGTAAACATCATCGGAATAAGAAAAATCAACTGCCTCGACAAGCTGGTGGCAATTGCTATCCACGGTTTGTCTATACTTTGGAAAAACTGTGAGTTGGTAATGGTAAAGGCTATAAGTGGCATCATCACGTTAAGCAACCTCATTGCAGGTATTCCCATGTCAATCATTTCGTCACCGGTGGTGAAGGCTCTCATAATGAGGTGAGGAATGGCTAGTGCCAGAGAAGCTCCCAACAGTCCTACCGTCACTGACCATTTCATTGTCAGCAGGTATGTTTCTTTTAACCTGTGGTTGTGTCCAGCTCCGTAGTTGTATCCAGCGATGGGTTGCATGCCTTGGCAGATGCCGAGTATAAGCATTACGAGGAATGAGCAATAAGTGTTCACCACTCCATAAGCCCCTACTGCTAGGTCTCCGCCGTAGTGTATCAGTTGACGGTTGAGCAGAGCAACGACGAAACTGGCGGCGAAATTCATAAGGAATGGACTCAGACCTATCAGAAGTACGTTGCGGAATATGTACAGTTTTGGAGACCATGCGTGTTGCTTGAACCGAATGAACGACCGAGGCTGTATGAAATGAACTATGGCAACAAGCGCCATAGTCACCATTGAAATGGTGGTTGCCCATGCGGCGCCAGCTATTCCCCATCCGAGGAAGCAAATGAATAAAGCGTCGAGGACAATATTCAGTATCGCGCCGCCAGCCATAATCCACATTGATTTGGTTGGATAGCCCGATGCGCGGATAAGGCCTGTCAGGTTGAATGACAGTGTGGTGAAAAACATACCGGGAAGCACTATCTGCATATACTCTCGGGCATAACCAATGGTGTCGTGCGATGCTCCGAAGAGCTCAAGAATCTTGTCCATGAAAAGATAGCCTGCCGTGACGAATATAAAACCAAAGAAAAAAGTGAGCAACATGCTGTTGCCCAGGATTTTTTCTGCCCATTTTATATCTTTGCGACCCAGAACTATGCTCATACGTGCCGATGCACCGACACCAACCATTGCACCGAAGGCGTGTATGATGTTCATCAACGGCAGGGTAATGGCGAGTCCGGCTATTGCCATCTCGCCTACATATTGGCCAAGAAACACGCGATCGACAATATTGTATATAGACGCCACCACCTGTGTTATCACCGCTGGCAGTGCAAAAATCCACAGCAACTTCCCTATGGGTTTGGTTTCAAGGTCTTTTATGTTGTCCATTTAGTTGCACATCAAATATTTATGCAATCAAGAAATTACTCATAAAAGTGCATCTCTGTCAAATACTTATACACAGGTTCGGTTAGCAGATATTCGACCGACATGCGCTTTCCTATTCGTTCGCGTATGTAACTCGATGAAATGTCCATCATCGGCACTTCAACAATATGCACATTTCGGTGTTTTGCCAACTCGCCTCCGCTGTGTCCTGGTCTTGGATAAACATAAATCTGGTAGTTTTCTAGAATATGTTCGTAGTTGCGCCAGCGGTGGAAGCTGTCGAGGTTGTCAGATCCCATTATAAGACAGAACTCACGTTCAGGGTACAGCTCGCCAAGGTGTGTCAGGGTTACCACTGTGTAAGAGGGTATTGGCAGATGGAATTCTGCGTCGCACGCTCTCATGTGGTAATTGTCCTCTATTGCTACCCGCACCATCTGTAGGCGGTGGTGGTCTGCCAAAAGACTGTTACGTTCTTTTAACGGGTTTTGTGGTGATACGACAAACCATACCTCCTCCAGCTCACTTCCAGTAAGCATTGTGTTGGCTATAATCAGGTGACCTACGTGAATAGGGTTGAACGACCCGAAGAAAAGCCCCGTTTTTTTCAACTTAAACCTTGGAACTTGGAATCCGAAAATCAATAGTACTTGTACTTGCTTACCACCTCGATCTTGCGGAGTTTGTTGCCCTTAAAGGTGTAAACCTCTCCGACCTCGCTTGCTCCTGATATGATCTTTATAACGGCGATATCTACAGTATAGGATTTCGGGTGTTTGTTGAAGAACTTATTGATTACCTCTTGTTTGGAAACCCCGACATGGAGTCCGTTGTTGAGTACTATTTCTGGGTCTGTGATTTTTGCTCCAACCATTTCAACCTTGTTGGTCCATATCGATCGATAGATGTCAAGATGGCTGCCATCAATGCGTTTCATGGTGTTCACCGATACCGACATGGTGTCGTAGAACTGCTTGTATCCCGACTCGCGGTACCACTGAAGACCGCTGTTTGTGATAAACTGCTCCACATTGTCCCACACTCCGAACGGGTATATCACATAGTTAGACAGCGAGTAAATCGTCATCGTGTCGGCGAATATTTTGATGTCTTTCACCTGATACTCGGGTTTTGCAAAAGAAAGTAAACGCACAGCTTTGGCGCGTGAACTAATTTCTTGCGACCATGCAGTACCGATTGTGGCTATGAGGCATATTGCCAATAATATACGTTTCATCGACTTGTGAATTGAAAGAATATTCAAATGGGCTTTATTAAGATTCAATTATATTAACGAGTGTTGTAGAGTATTATTGTTTGAGAAGTAAAGATTGGTGTTGGAAAAAATAATATGTTAAGAAAACATGGAATAATAATGGTCGTGATTTGAGTGTGGATTTTTTGTGGATATGGGCGGGGCTCATTTGTCGCTTTGTCGAGTGTGATGGCTGACCATGGAGACAAGGTAAAGATGAAAGTAGGAGGTTTCAATGGTTGAATACAAGGACTTATGGCTTCTTGTGATAGGACTGCGGGCGGCAGAAACAACCAGTTCTGCCGCCCGCGTGATTGGATTTTAAGAAAAAATGTGTCTTGTTAAATGGATTTTTAGGCCCTTATTTTTTCTTGCTTTTTGTAGTGCTTGCTTTTTTAGTTGCATTTTTTGCCGTGGTTGTTGTTTTCTTTGTTGCTGGTTTTGCGACGTTTTTTTTCGCGACAGGCTTGGCCGGAGCTTTCTTTGCTACGGTTTTTGCCGTTTCTTTCTTTGGCGCAGGCTTGGCAGTTGTTTTTTTCGCGACGGGCTTTGCCGGAGCTTTCTTCGCCACGGTTTTTGCCGTTTCTTTCTTTGGCGCAGGCTTGGCGGCTGTTTTTTTAGCTACGGGCTTAGCAGGCGCTTTCTTCGCTACTGGCTTTGCCGTTTCTTTCTTTGTGGCAGATTTAGCAGTAGCTTTCTTCACTACGGGCTTTGCTGTTTCTTTTTTGACGGTAGCCTTTGTAGGCTCTTTCTTTGCGACAGTTTTTGTCGTTGTTTTTTTCGTAATAGGCATAGTAGTTTCCTTTTTTGTATTTTTATTTTTGTTTTGGTTATCAGATGTAAGGTCAAGAGGGTTGTCGGCACGGATATCGTCAATCATGCTGTCCATAACCATTAAATCCTCTTCAGTGGGCTCTATGTCGTCTTCTGGGTCGTCGTATGAGTCATAGTCGTTGAGGCTGTCGTCATCATCGTTATAGTCATCATCATCGTCATCGTCGAAATCACCGTTCTTTTTCTTTTTTCTGGAGCTTTTTGCGCGTTGCTCTTCAATCAGAAAGTCCTCGTAGGCTGTGCTATGAGGCATATCTCGATTATTGTGAGAGTCGTTGCCTTCCTCTTTCTCGAGAGCTTCAGACAATGGTACAAATTCGGCATCTTCTTCGCTACCGTCTTTTTCGTCGCTGTAGATGTCTTTGTCGAGGTCGTCGTCTCCGATGAGGGTGTCGATCTTCATCTCCACTTTCACCATGTACATTGTGTCTTCTGTCTCCATCGGTACGGAAAACATAGGCTCGCCATTGGGCTTGATAGTCTTCTGGATATAGTCGCGGTAGCCGTCAGGGTAGAGTTCTTTGAATAGCTTTTTCAGTTCTTCTGAAAGATTCTTTAAGCTGACAATCAGGTTCTTTTTGTGTCTATGAGTGACTGGCATAGTGTTTTATTTTTGTGCAATAATAGCACTAAACGTTAAACACGCAAAGTTCGGAGTGAAAGATTTATCAACATGCTAACGTTTATACTCGATTCCGATTTCGCTTGGATCGATGTCTTCTTCGTATGATTCGACACATTTGCGTGTGTTTGTCGAAAGGTTGCTGCATTTTTCAGAAGCATCGGCATACGTCTCGTTTTTGGTCCAATGACCTCCGACCGATTCATAGCAGACACAGGTCTTGGTTTCGCATGATACCAGCATGGTTGTAGCAAAAACTGCCATCAGGATGATTACTTTTTTCATGGTTGAGTTGTTATTATTGGTTGGTTATTCTTGTTTCAAATTATTTAATGGCTTAGTTGTTGCTGATTTCCGTGTTGTCCTCGATGCGCAGGTTGTCCATTATGAAATTGCGGCGTTCAATGGTGTTCTTGCCCATATAGAAGTTGAGGACGCCTTTGGTGTCGAAGTTTTTGTGCAGTATCACGGGGTCAAGCCTCATATCTTGGTTTATAAATCCTTTGAATTCGTCGGGCGAAATCTCTCCCAATCCTTTGAATCGCGTAATCTCCGCACCCTTCAGCGTGTTTATCGCGTTCACCCTCTCTTCGTCGCTGTAGCAGTATATCGTTTTCTGCTTGTTCCTCACCCTGAACAGCGGCGTCTGCAGTATATACACGTGTCCTTGTCTCACCAAATCTGGATAGAACCTCAAGAAGAACGTCAGCAGCAGCAGTCTTATGTGCATTCCATCGTCATCGGCATCCGTCGCTATCACCACGTTGTTGTATCTCAGGTTCTCTATCCCTTCGTCTATGTCCAGCGCGTTGTGCAGCAGGTTCAGCTCGTCGTTCTTATACACGAATTCTTTACCTGTCGATACTGTGTTCTTCGGCTTTCCTCTCAAGCTGAACACCGCTTGCGTCTCCACGTCTCTCGACTTCGTAATCGAGCCCGATGCCGAAAGTCCCTCCGTGATGAATATCGTCGACTCCAGCCTTCTCGGATGGTTGCTGTTGTAGTGCACGTGGCAGTCTCTCAGCTTCGGGTTGTTCAGGCTTGCGCCTTTTCTCGCCTCGCGTGCTATCTTCTTGATGCCGGCTATCTCTTTTCTCTCTTTCTCGTTCTGGTTTATCTTCTGCAGCAGTATCTCTGCCGTCTCCGAATGTATGTGTAGGTAGTCGTCCAGATGTTTCTTCAGTATGTCCAGTACGTAGGTCTTCACCAGCGGGCTGTCGTTCGTACCGTCTTTCTTGTTCGGCGCCATGTGGGTCGAGCCGAGTTTCGTCTTCGTCTGCGCCTCAAACACGGGCTCCTGTATCCTCACACACAGCGCGCACACCAATCCTTGTCTCACGTCCGACGGCTCGCAGTCTTTCTTATAAAAATCTTTCACCACCCTCGCATACGCCTCTTTGAAAGCGCTCTGGTGTGTGCCGCCTTCCGTCGTGTGCTGCCCGTTCACAAACGAGTAGTAGTAGTCGTTCGACTGCCCGTTCACGTGTGTGAACGCCGCCTCGAAGTCGTCGTCCTTTATGTGTATTATCGGATACAGCGGCTCTGCGTCCATATTGTGCTCCAGCAAATCCAGCAGTCCGTTCTTCGAGTAGTACCGCTTGTCGTTGTAATATACCGTCAGACCTCTGTTCAGGTAGCAGTAGTTCCACACCCGCTTCTCCACATACTCGTTTATGAAGTGGTAGTTGCCAAACAGCGCCGCGTCGGGTATAAACTCCACCAGCGTGCCGTTATCCTCGTTCTTGCAGTTTATGATGCCGCTGTCTTCCGTCAGCTTTCCTTCGCTGAACTCCGCAATCCTCGTCTTCCCGTCTCTCACCGACTGCACCTTGAACCAGCTGCTCAGCGCGTTCACCGCCTTCGTACCCACTCCGTTCAATCCCACACTCTTCTGGAACACCTTGCTGTCGTATTTCGCTCCCGTGTTCAGCTTCGACACCGCCTCCACCATCTTCCCCAGCGGTATTCCGCGCCCATAGTCTCTTATCGACACCTTCTTCTCCCCGAAGTTTATCTTCACCGATATCTTCTTTCCGAATCCCGACGAAAACTCGTCTATCGCGTTGTCGATAACCTCCTTTATCAGCACATATATGCCGTCGTCGTGGCTCGAGCCGTCTCCCAGCTTGCCTATATACATACCCGGACGGAGCCTTATGTGCTCCATATCCTCAAGATGCACTATGCTGTCGTCGCCGTAGTCGTGCGCAGGTTGTATGTTCAGTTCCTCGTCTAATTCCATAGTTCGTTCGATAGCCTGTTCGGTTGTGTTTCAATTTGCAAAAATAATATAAAAAATTGCGCTTTAGCAACACCTTCAAAAAAAGTAATCCACCGCCATTGTTAAAAACCTTCCTCACGCGCTGTCGTTTCTCTCCACTTCACCCTCCAATCCGCCCTCTGCAAGGCATAACCCCGATTCAAAAAACTCCCGCCCTCTCAATTCCCAGCGACAAACCCTCCCTCTTCCAGCGACAAACCACCCCTCTCTTTCTCCCTTCCGACCAACCCCATGTGCCACCTCGAAGCCACCATAGAGAAATCCTAGAGCCAACATGGAGAAACCCTTAAGTTACCCTTAATGAACCCTGGATGAATCTTAGAGGTGGTACGGCCTTGATACGGCGTTAATACGGCGTTGATACGGTCTTGATACGGGGATGAACGTTGTTTGGCTTTCTGTTTCAGTCGGTTGAAACCGCCAGTTTTGTGTCGTTGTTGACATCAGTATTTCTTGACTACATCTCAACGAATTGATATATATGTCTTTGCAAAAGAGCACAATCATCATTTAGACACTACAAATATACGAACTTTTCTCCGTTTTCGCAGTCAAAAAAAGGCGTTCCCCGTAAAAAAATGTTAAAATTTCACCCCCCTTGTCAATTTTTTCACCCTTACTCAATTCGCCACCATCTTCAACCCCACTATCGACGCTATCAGCGTCGTGATAAAAAACAACCGCCAGAACGTCGCTGGCTCGTGGAATATGAATATCCCCACCAGCACCGACCCCACCGCGCCGATCCCCGTCCACACGGGATACGCCGTCCCTATCGGTATCGTCCTCACCGCCTTCATCAGCAATATCATGCTCATCACATAAAACAACACGAAGCCCCCGATCCAAAGCCACCACTGGAGCCCTTCCAGCCCCTTCGACCGCCCAAGGCAAAACGTAAACCCAACCTCGCAAAACCCCGCCAAAATAAGCACTATCCAGTTCATATAGTTATAATTATTGCTTGCAAAAATACAAATAATGCCAAAATTTGAAAAAAAGATGTACTTTTGCACCCGCTTTCGCGGCAGACGAAAATGCGGATATGGCGTAATTGGTAGCCGCGCTAGACTTAGGATCTAGTGGCGAAAGCCGTAACGGTTCGAGTCCGTTTATCCGCACCGCTTTCCAAGAGATGCCAACATCGGGCATCTCTTTCTTTATAATAATAATTTCCGTACTTGAGCGTTATTATAATCCGTATGCGCTATCGCTCTTATATATTTATTCTGCTCGCCTGTCTGCTCTCCTTCAGGGCGCAGGCTTCCTATCTGTTGGTTCCGATGGACGATGTGCAGCGCAACCACTTGAAGGCCTACGGCGTCGCCTACTGGGCGCTGGAGCGCGAGGTGGAGGTTACTTGGTTGCTCAACTATCGTGGTGGCTCGTTTATGATGAAACACGCCGACGCACTCGAGAAGGAATGTCGTCTGCGCGGTGTTTCCTACGAGGTTATCGCCGACGGACAGTCGGCCGACATACTCTCCTATATCGCCGACCCAGGAGTGAATATGGATGCGGTGCGGCTCCAGAAAGCGCCTAAGATTGCCGTCTATTCGCCCAAGAACAAGCTCCCGTGGGACGATGCTGTCACACTTGTGCTTACCTATGCCGAAATCCCGTACGATGTGATATACGACGAGGAGGTTATCTCGGGCGTGCTGCCCAGATACGACTGGCTGCACCTTCACCACGAGGACTTCACGGGTCAGTACGGCAAGTTCTGGGGCAACTACCGCTCGCAGCAATGGTATATCGAGGATGTGAAAACCCAGGAGGCGATGGCTCACAAGCTCGGCTTCTCCAAAGTGTCGCAGCTCAAGCTCGCCGTAACCCACAAGATTCGCGACTTCGTGGCTGGAGGCGGTTTCCTCTTCGCTATGTGTTCGGCACCCGACAGCTACGATGTGGCGCTCTCGGCAGAGAATGTCGATATCTGCGACGTGATGTTCGACGGCGACCCGATGCAACCCGACGCTCAAAACCACCTCGACTACTCAAAGACTTTTGCCTTCAAAGATTTCCGCATAAGCACCAATCCCGCCGAATACGAGATTTCGACTATCGATATCGACCAGCAGACGCGGGGACGCATCGTGAATGAGAAGACCGACTTCTTCACCCTCTTCGAGTTTTCGGCGAAGTGGGATTGGGTGCCGACGATGCTCACGCAGAACCACACACGCATCATACACGGCTTCATGGGACAGACGACGGCTTTCCGCAAGGAGACCGTCAAGACGTCGTCGGTCATCTTGGCCGAAAACAAGGAACTGGGCGAGGTGCGCTACCTGCACGGCGACTTCGGTAAAGGCACGTGGACGTTTCTAGGCGGACACGACCCCGAGGACTACCGCCACTATGTGGGCGACCCGCCTACCGACCTTTCGCTCTACCCCAACTCACCTGGATATCGACTTATACTTAACAACATACTCTTCCCCGCCGCAAAGAAGGAGAAGCACAAAACGTGATGGGAATTGAAAATTGAAAGTTGAGAATTGAATCGTTTATTGGTCATAATACTGCTTCTTTTGAGTGTGTGTGTTGCTCACTCGCAGAGTTGGATGGTTTATACCGTCCGCTCGTCGGAGATTGTAGGAGACGACATTATGGCTGTTGCTGCCGACTCGAAGGGAGCCGTATGGGTGGGCACAACGTTGGGCCTCTGCCGTCTTTCGGGTCGCACGTGGACGGATTATTCCATGTTCAACCAGAAGCTCAAGGACCAGTTCATCAACTGCATCGCTGTCGATAAGCGCGGTGTGCTCTGGATTGGTACCGACGACTACGGCGTGTTTGAGTTTAACGGCACCCACTGGACGGAGCATCCGAAAGAGATGCAGAAATACAATATGGCTCTCATCCGCGACATTGCCGTCGATCAGGACGGAGTAGTGTGGATAGGTGTGACGCTGAGCGGATTGGTGCGTATCGAAGGGAAGGATTGGAAGAAATATACCGCTGACCAAGGAGGCCTGAAGAGCGACTTCATAATGGATATCGCCATAGACAAGGACAACGCTAAGTGGGTAGCGACGAACGAGGGCGTGTCGAAGTTCGACGGCTCACGATGGACGTCGTTTACAACATCCAACTCGAAGCTGCCGATTGGCAATGTGCCGGCGATAGCGATAGACAGGAAGGATGTGAAGTGGATAGGCACGATAGCGGGATTGTGCCGATTTGACGGCACGGATTGGCAGGTTTTCGACACCAAGAACTCTCCCTTGCCCGACAATCAGATAAACGCCCTCTGTATCGACGCCCGCGGTGCCATCTGGATGGCAACGCAAAAGGGTGTGGCGGTATTCAACGGCAAGGACAAATGGCAGGTTTACAATGCTAAGAACTCCAAGGTGCCCAACGCTGCGGTACGCTGCATGATGATCGACCAGAAAGGCACCAAGTGGTTCGGCACGCAGGGTGGGGGACTGGTGTGGTTCGACGGCTATGGAGTGAAAGGACGTGTCGTTGACGATAAGGGCAAGGCGGTGCCCAACATGACCGTCCGCTGCGGTACACGCACAACCACTACCGATGCCGAAGGCCTCTACTATTTCGAGCTTCCGCCCGATGCCGCAGGCGAAATATCGCTCGCCACCGACGCCACGGTCGAGCCGCCCAACTACACCTTCAACAACCTCAACGGATTTCTTTTTGTCAAGGACTTCACCGTATCCACCGCCCTTGTGGCCAAGGGAAACTCTAAGGAGAAAGTGGTCGTGACGCCATATCTGGCCGAAGGCTATATCACCATATCGCTCGAAAGCCCTACGGCAGAGGTTGAGTTTGTGAACGCCAAAGGCGAGTCGGTACGCACTCTGCCCAACTACAAGAACGGGTCGAAGATAACCATAGCCAAGATGCCCAAAGCTCCCTATACCCTATACATCAGAACAGCGAAAGGCGAAAAATCCCTGCAGTTCAACCTGAAATAAGGTTTGGATATATTAGCGATTACCTGTTAAGGTTCACGTTTTGGATATTATATAACGATTAGACGCCGGCCACACATTGGCGACCGGCGTCAAACTTCTTTAATCGTTGCAGCTATTATTTACATTTCATGCCAATCAGGATGCCTGCGTTTTCGCCGGTGTGATCCACGTCGCTGCATTTCTGTATATCTTCATTGGGGTTATCTTCCTGCAGTTCTCTAAGGGTATAATCCATAGTGGTTTCTTCACCGACTACGTAATTCGTGCAATGGCAAATCTTTGTGCAGGAGGTCATTGCGGCAATTCCTGCTATTGCGGATATAAGTAATAGGATTTTTTTCATGGTATAGTTTTTTTTGTAAAAAACAGCAGCCGCCATATGGCGGCCGCTGTTCCTAGTTAATAAAAGTTGTTAACTCTTATTTGCACTCAACACCCCATTTGCCAAGGTCTGCGTCGTCGGTTACCTCACTAACGTCGCTGCATTTTTTAATCTCATTCTTAACAAAGGTGGGGAATGTGGATTGGATGTCTTTCAACTTGAGATCCTCATACACTTCACCTTCGGCGCTGCCAGAATAGAGAGTGCAGTCACAGGTTTTTTCGCAAGAAGCGAACACGGCGACCATGGCGATGGCGGCCAATGCAAAGAAAACTTTCTTCATAGTGTTTAATGGTTTTGATTTATGCCTACTCTAAATGGTTTTCGGCGACCCCAATGAATTGTCAAATATAATTATTGATTATTTGCACTCCATGCCGTTTTTCTTGTCGGAAACGGTAACAATGGTGTTCATGTCAGAGCATTTCTTGTAGGAGTCTTTGTCCAGCTCAACATCTTCGGATGTTGTCATAACAACACCATTCAAGTAGGTTTTGCAGGTGCATTTCTTGTTGCAGGATGTGGTGAACATTGCAACCATTGCGACAGCGGCTAAAGCTAATACGATTTTCTTCATAATTTGTTAATTTAGTTTTGTTTATAAGTCGTTTTCGGGTATTATGAATACCTCTATTAAGTATGCAAATATAGTAGTTTTTGTGAGAAATCCAATATTTTTGTGGGAAAAATGATGAAAAACTTGCATTTTTGACGAAAAAAGAGACATTACTTGATGTTGTTTTCGAGGAATTGTCGCAGTTCGAGAGGAGAGACGTCGTGGTGAATCTGCCCGTCCACCACGTATGATATGGCGCCTGTCTCCTCGCTCACCACGACGCTTATCGCGTCAATTTGTTCGCTGATGCCGATGGCGGAACGGTGGCGAAGCCCCAGGTTGGGGTCAATCTCGTTGTTGGACGACACAGGGAGGATGCAGCGAGCAGCAAGCACGGTGTTGCGACGTACTATCACCGCGCCGTCGTGCAGCGGTGAATTCTTGAAAAACAGAGCCTCCAACAGGGCGGACGAGACAGTGGCGTCAATGCGTTCTCCGGTAGCAATGATGTCGTCGAGTTCGTTTTGTCGCTTGAAGATGATAAGTGCGCCGGTCTTCGATTGCGACATGTGCATGCAAGCCTGGATGTAAGGCTCGAAGTTTACGGCGGACACTTGGGTGATGTTGCGCCGCCAGAACAAGAGACGTGTCTTGAAGGAGTCGCCTGCCGAGGTGGTCTTTGTGCCGACGAGCAGAAGGAATTTTCGCACCTCGGGTTGGAATATTATGACGAGAGCCACGAGCCCGACGCTGACAATCTGCCCGAGAATGGCGCTCATCAGCCGCATGCTGAGAAAGTGTGCCACTTGCTGAAGAATGATGATAATCAATATGGCCCAAAAGATGCGCATGACGTTGGTGCCGCGCACCAGCCGGTACAGGTAGTAGAGCAGCGCGGTGACCAGCAGAATGTCGATAATGTCGAGGGGTCGAATGGCGTGAAGCCCGGGGATTAGCAATGTATGTATCATAGTTCTACGTGAGATTCACCATGCAAAGGTACGATTTTTCATATAAGACAAAGTGGCGAGGCACAATAAATTTCCTATTTTATGCCGTAGAGGAGGTGGATGGCCTCGCGAGCTTCTTTGGGGTCGTGTACCCTGAGGATGCTGGCGCCTCGCATCAACGCTTTGGTGTTGAGTACGGTGGTGCCATTGAGCGCTTGGTCGGGGGTGATGCTGAGTGGCTTGTAGATCATTGATTTGCGCGAGAGTCCTACCAGCATGGGTTCGCGGAAAATCTCGGTCAGTTCGTCCATGCGGTCGAGGAGTTCGTGGTTTTGCTGCACAGTCTTGCCGAACCCGAAGCCAGGGTCAATCCAGACGTCTTTTACGCCCAGTTCGTAGAGGTGGTTGAGCCGTTCGGAAAGGTAGATGCAGAGGTCTTGCACAATGTCGTTGTATTCGCATATTTGCTGCATCTCGTCGGGTGGTGCGGTGGTATGCATCAGGATGTAGGGGACCTGGAGTTTGGCGACGGTGTCGAACATGCGGTCGTCGAATTGGCCGCCGCTGATGTCGTTTATGATGTCGGCGCCGGCGTCGATGACGGCCTGCGAGGTGTCGGGAAAGCAGGTGTCAACCGAGATGAGCGCCTCCGGGTGCGCCTCGCGGATGTGTCGGATTACGGGTACCAGCCGTCCGATTTCCACATCGGTTGTCGGCAGGGTGGCGCCGGGGCGGGAGGATGCGGCTCCGATGTCGATAATGTCGGCTCCGTCTGCCAGTAGTTGTTCAGCGTGTTCGGAGGCGGATTCGAGGGTATTGTGTCGGCCGCCGTCGTAGAAGGAGTCGTCGGTGATGTTGAGTATGCCCATGACGGCGGGTCGCTCGAAGGAAACGAGGTGTCCGCGGGTGCAGAAGGTGAATGTCTTGAATTTTATGTCCTTGCCCATACGATATAGTAACGTCGAGGGAGAATTTTAATTGTGGGTTGCCTATGTTTTGTCTATGTGCTCTCTATGCTTTCTCTATGCAATCCCCATGCTTTCTCTATGCTTTCTCTATGCTTTCTCTATGCTTTCTCCAAGTTCCCTCCATGGTAGTGTGGTTTGCTGATTTAGGTTGTCACTTTTGTGTCCTGCGACTGGATTAAGTTGACGGGTTAATAATTATCGACTGATTTTTGTTGTCAGCCGCCCGCGGTTGCGACTGAAAACGGTTTACTCTGATCGAGAGCCAGAGCTTTCGGTTTGCCTCAGTTTGTCTATGCAGGGTGAGGGGTGAGCCTATGTATTGTGCATGTTTTGTAAAACTTTGAGGGAATGGGTTGCAGTTGTTGAAAAAAAGTAGTATATTTGCAGTCGTATTTTTAGGACGGTTTTATTACCGTTGTATTGTATATCAATAATAAAAAGCAAAAAGGACAAAGGAATGGCGAACACAGCGGAGGAATTTGCAAGGGAAATAGGGCGATGCCGCGAGATATATGAAAAAAAGAGTCGCGACTACGGCACGTCGTGGAGGATACTGCGTCTGCCGTCGCTGACGGATCAGATATTCATCAAGGCGAGCCGTATAAGGAGCATAGAGGAGTCGGGCGAGCATTTGGTGGAGGAAGGAGTGGTGCCGGAGTTTATAGCGATGGTGAATTACGCCACGATGGCGTTGATTCAGCAGGAACTTGGGCCCGACGGTGAAACGGAGCTGCCGATTGAGCGGGCGTTGGAACTGTATGACAAACATATAAAGAGCGCGACGGAACTGATGACGGCGAAGAATCACGACTACGGCGAGGCATGGCGTCAGATGCGCGTCAGCTCGATGGTGGATTTGATACTGATGAAGATACGTCGCATCAAACAGATAGAGGACAACGACGGCAAAACACTTATCTCTGAGGGTGTTGAGGGAAGCTATCAGGATATAATCAACTACTCTATTTTCTGCCTGATAAGACTCGAAGAAAGGGCTCCCGTTAGGCAAAAAAATACACGGTAAGGAATATCATTTGTCAATTCACTAATCATTAATCACTATTTTTAATACATCTCATGAAAGACACACAACGCAATTACACGCTTAATATCATTGCTCGCTGGTTTGTCGGGCTTGTGTTCCTCTTTTCCAGCTTCAGCAAGGGCGTTGACCCGTTGGGCACGGGCTTCAAGGTGCAGGAATACATGACCGCATGGTCCATTGGCAGCTTCACCTTCGAGTGGGCATTGCCGCTGGCCAACTTCCTCTCGGTGGCACTGATATGCGCCGAGTTTGTGGTGGGAGTGCTGCTTATAACGGGAACATTCCGTCGTCTCTCGGCGTGGATGCTCGCGGCAATGATGCTTTTCTTCACCGTCACCACCCTCATCGACGCCATCACCAACAAGGTTACCGACTGCGGATGCTTCGGAGATGCGGTGAAATTGACCAACTGGCAGACATTTTGGAAGAATATTGTGCTGGATGTGCCTACCGTCTGGATATTCCTTACTCAGAAGCTGCGATACCGTCCGCGTTTTGAACGGGATATGATAATATTGATAGCTGCAGTGGCTGTGATGGTGGGGTTTGAGGTTTACAACATCAACAACGAGCCTTGTATTGACTTCAGATCATGGAAGGTTGGGAAACGTATGATAGAAACCGACAAAAACCTTCAGTTGAAGAGCTATATGACCTATAAGAACCTTCAGACAGGCGATGAGGTGGAGATAGAAACCAAGGACTGGGAGGCCTATCAAGACACTACTATGTGGAAGTTGGTAAGCAGCCGAGTGGACGACCCACACGAGATAAAAGCCGACGGCTTCTCGATGTTGGATATGGACGGTTTCGATATGGCGGTTGACTTGCTTTGTTCTCCGGACTACTTGATTATAGCCACGTTGCCTCACCCTGATCTTGGCGATGTGAGCGAAAGAGGCATAAAGGCTCTTAAGATGGTGAACGAGTTGGCTATGGACAAAGACATACAGATGGTGGTTTTGGCGTCGGCGCTTCCCGAAGATGTGCAGTCGTTCATCTATGACAATGAGCTGCAGTTGGACTTTTATGGCGCTGACGAGAAGGCAATTCTTGTCATGGCTCGCGCAATGCCCGCCTTTGTGCTGATGAAGGACGGCGTGGTGATGGGCAAGTGGCACTACAGGAATGTGAGGAAGATGATGGAGTATGATTTTGGCGGAAACGATAACAAAACCGGGAAATAAGGGAAGGAAATTCGCTGGGTGTTGGCTGGGTGTTGGTAGGGCGTTGGGTGAAGTGGTGGTGGCGTTCAGTTTCCGATTACAATTAAACATTTTGACAAAAGAACAGAAAAACTATGATACAGAGAATTCAGTCATTTTATTTGGTGTTGGCGGCATGCGCCATGGCACTCTGCTTTATGTTTCCGGTCGCTAAGTACAAAACCCCCGACAAGACGGTGTATGCGCAATACAGCTTGGTTAAGAGCCAGGCTCTTGACAGGGCGGCAGAACAGTCGGACGATGTCGTGGCAGAGGACGAGTTCGAGATGATAGGAGGCAATATGAGCAAGCTCGGATATGCCAAGGCTCTGGTATGGCCGCTTTTTGCGTTGGTGGTGCTTGTCATTGGCATCTCGTTGGTGAGTGTGTTTCTTTACGCCAATCGTACACTTCAGGTGAGGGTGGTTGCCGTGGGGTTTCTGCTGAATGTGGTTTATGTGTTTTTGGTGTTTGTTTGGGCGGCCGACGCCTTCCTGAAACCGATTAAGCAAGCCTTCTCCAACTACGAATGGACAACCACCTACTCCGTCGCAACATGGGCTCCTGTCGCGAGCGTCATCCTGCTCTTCCTCGCTCAGAACGCCATAAAGCGTGACGAGAAGAAAGTCCGTGAGGCCGACAGAATAAGATAACTCGAATATTGGAAACCTCGGTTTATAACACTACGTTCGACAGCGTGTCGCAGCTCCGCGACGTCGCTTGCGGCTTGTTCGACGCCTTCCCTCAAGATCGCTTCTTCGCCTTCTTCGGAAGCATGGGCGTCGGCAAGACCACCCTCATCAAGGAGATGTGCGCTTCGTTGGGCTCCACCGATAACGTCTGCAGCCCCACCTTCGCCATCATCAACCAATACTCGACTGCCGATGGCGAACCTATCTACCACTTCGACTTCTACCGTCTGAAGAACCTCGACGAGGCTTACGACATTGGCTATGAGGAGTATTTCTATTCGGGCGACTACTGCTTCACCGAGTGGACAGAAAAGATCGAACCACTCTTGCCCGAACGCTATGTGAGGGTTGAAATAACTGAAACCAATGGCGTTCGCACCTTGAACGCACAACTGATAACTGACAAATAGATGAGAACAATGGATAAGAATACTCGGAAGAGTGAAGCCGAGATGCTGGCGCGAGTGGCTGCCAAGGCTCTTGACGACAAGAAAGGCATGGATGTGAAGATACTCGACCTACGTGACCTTCAGTCGGCCCCAGCACGTTTTTTTGTGATAGCATCTGGTAATGTGCCATCGCATGTGTCGGCTCTGTGTGACGCTGTCCACGAGGCGGTGAAGAAGATGTTCGGACAGAATCCCTCGAAAGTTGAGGGATACAACAACGCCGAGTGGATTCTCATGGACTACTTCGACGTGGTGGTGCACATCTTCCAGAAAGAGAAACGCGACTACTATCGTCTTGAGCAGCTCTGGGCAGATGGTAACGAATTAAAAGTTGAAAATTGAAAGAAAAAATGAGCGATCAAAATACAAATAACGGCAACAAGCAGCAAAACCCGCAAGGACAGCAGCCCAAGAAATCGGGTAAGAATGTGATGCTGTATGTCATCTACGGTATCGTGATACTAGGTTTGGGCTATTTACTTTTCCCGACCGAGAAAAACTCTGCATCGAAAGAGCTGACTTGGGAGGAGTTCGAGCCGATACTGCTCAACCATGACTACGACAAGATTGTGGTGGTCAACCAGGAGTTTGCGGAAATCCATATCAAAGACGAGTTGGTTGAAACCAAATACAAGGACTTGAAGGGTGCGTCGCCGATATTCGGCAAAGCCAAACCTGAAAACATGTTCTACAAATACAACATCGGCAATCTTGAACATTTCGACAAAGAACTCTCCGGCGTCGAGGAAAAACTCGACGGGGCGCATATCTCCTATCAGATTGAGAAACGTAAGAACGCCTGGAGGGATATCCTCGTACTGTTCGGCCCTCTGCTGATGTTGATTCTATTTTTCTACATCATGACTCGTGTCACCACTCGCCAGATGGGCGGCGGTGGCGGCATATTCGGCGTTGGCCGCTCGAAAGCCAAGATGTACGACGGCAAGAACCTCAAGACCAACGTCACCTTCAAGGATGTGGCTGGCCTTGCTGGCGCTAAGGAGGAAGTGGTCGAGGTGGTCGATTTCTTGAAGAATCCTAAACGCTATACCGACCTCGGCGGTAAGATACCTAAGGGCGTGCTGCTCGTAGGTCCTCCGGGTACGGGTAAGACCCTTCTCGCAAAAGCCGTCGCAGGCGAAGCCAATGTACCATTCTTCTCTATGTCGGGCAGCGACTTCGTGGAGATGTTCGTCGGAGTCGGCGCTTCGCGTGTACGTGACCTCTTCGAGGAGGCTAAGAAGAAAGCTCCTTGCATCATATTCATCGACGAGATTGACGCTGTGGGTCGCGCCCGCGGTCATAGCGGATTGAGCAACGCCAACGACGAACGTGAGAACACGCTCAACCAACTTCTCACCGAGATGGACGGCTTCAGCAGCGGTACCAACGTTATCGTGCTGGCCGCCACCAACCGCGCCGACGTGCTCGACAAGGCTCTTCTGCGCGCTGGTCGTTTCGACCGCCAGATATATGTCGAGCTGCCCGACATCGAAGAACGCAAGGCTATCTTCGAGGTCCACATGAAAGGTCTGAAACTCTGCAAAGATAAGGATGCCGAAGGCTACGTTGACCGCGAGTTCCTCGCCAAGCAGACACCTGGATTCTCGGGTGCCGACATCGCCAACGTCTGCAACGAGGCTGCTCTCTGCGCTGCTCGCAAGAATAAGAAGATTATCGAGAAACAGGATTTCCTCGATGCAGTTGACCGTATAGTCGGCGGACTTGAGAAACGCACCAAGGTTCTCACCGAGAACGAGAAGCGCACCATCGCCTACCACGAGTCGGGCCATGCCTCCGTCAGCTGGCTGTCACGTTGGGCGTCGCCGTTGGTGAAGGTCACCATCGTGCCGCGTGGTCGTGCTCTCGGTGCCGCATGGTACCTGCCGGAGGAGCGTCAGATAACCACCTACGAGCAGATGTTCGACGAACTTACCTCGCTTATGGCTGGCCGCGCCGCCGAGGATGTGGTGTTCGGCAAGATAAGCACAGGCGCACTCAACGATATGGAGCGTGCCACCAAGATGGCTCAGTCGATGGTGGTATATTACGGCATGAGCCCCGAACTCGGCAACATAAGCTACTACGACGCCAGCGGACAGAACGACTTCGGTTTCACCAAACCGTTCAGCGAGAAGACCGCCGAGAAGATCGACGCCGAGGTTCGCCGCATAGTCGAGGAGGCATACAGCACAGCCAAACGTCTCATCAACGAGCACCGCAACCAACTCGACCAGCTCGCAGGTCAGCTCTTCGAAAAAGAGGTGCTCTTCCGCGAAGACCTGGAACGGATCTACGGCAAGCGCCCGTGGGACGAGGAACCTAAACAAATTGAATTCCCGGAACCCTCAGAGATATCCGAAAACTCTGAACAATCAGAACCCTCAGAGATAGCAGAAAACCTCGGCCAATCAGAACCCTCAGAAAAGTTAGAGTACTCCGAACATTCAGAAAACTCTGATAACTAAGAAAACAATCCAACCTCACAGCAATGAAGAAATTCTGGATACGCACAGCCAGCTCGGTGGTTTACGTCGCATTGTTCCTCGGAACGATGTTCAGCGGAAAGATTTTCGGCGACAATCTGGTGGGTACTCTTGTGTTTGTTGCATTTCTGTTTTTCGTGGCGGTTGGCTGCATCTACGAGTTCTATAAGATAAGCAAACGCAAAGGTGCTCGTCCTATCGAATGGATTGGCTATCTGACGTCGTTGCTCGTAATTTTGAGTTTTCTCGATTTGGGATATATGTATTCCATCGGTGGACACGGCGTTTTGAACGATACTTTGGATATTGCTGTTATTGCTGTACTGATTTTGACTCTCTTGGGGTTGCAGCTTACGGCAATCATACAGCTTTGGCGTAAAAGCGACAATCCTTTTGGCGACCTCGCCTGTACATTTGTTCCGGTTTTCTATATCGGAATACCTCTTGGTTTGATGCAGCTGGCACAGATGACGCAAACCAATTTGCTCTTTATGGTTGTGGCGTTGGTGTGGGTAAACGATGCTTGTGCATATATGTCTGGTTCGCTGATAGGAAAACACAAGATGTGGGAGCGTCTCTCTCCGGGCAAGTCGTGGGAAGGCACCGTCATAGGTGTATTATGTGCGGCATTGGTTGGTGGATTGGCTACGCTGTTGCCGATGTTCAAAATATTGGATTGGTATGGTGGCGCAATACTCGGAGTGTTGTGCGGTGTGATTGGAACATTGGGCGACCTGGTCGAGTCGATGTACAAGCGTTCGGCGGGATTGAAAGATTCGGGCAAGTTTCTTCCTGGTCACGGTGGATTCCTCGACCGCTTCGACAGCTTACTTATACTAATGCCCTTTGCCGCCCTATTGCTGTATTTCATTATCGGAAGCATAGCCTAATAATTCACAAATTCCCCTAACAACATCCAACCTATCAACATATCAACAACCCATCCATGACCGCCGATCAGATCATATATGAGGACAACCACCTGCTGCTCGTCAACAAACGTGCTGGTGAACTTGTGCAGGGCGACAAGAGTGGCGACTCATGTCTGGTTGACGAATTGAAGGCATACATAAAAGAACGTGACCATAAACCTGGCAATGTCTTCTGCGGACTTGTACACCGTATCGACCGCCCGGTCAGCGGCGTGGTCATATTCGCCAAGACCTCCAAAGCTCTCTCCCGTATGAACGCTCTGGTGAAAGAACGTGCCATAGGGAAAACCTATTGGGCTGTCTCTAAGACCTGCCCCGAGCCAATGGAGGGCGAACTCCGCAACTGGCTGCTGCGTAACGAGAAGATGAATAAAAGTTTTGTGGTTGCCGACGGTACTAAAGAAGATGCAAAGGAGGCTGTTTTGGATTATAAGGTCATTGGAAAATCAGATGGCGGCTACTACCTCATAGAGGTCAACCTCCACACCGGCCGTCACCACCAGATACGCTGCCAGCTGGCCAATATCGGCTGCCCCATCAAAGGCGACCTCAAATACGGAGCTCCTCGCTCCAACCCCGACGGCAGCATATCGCTCCACTCTCGCCGTGTTAGTTTCGAACACCCCGTGAGCCACATAAAGATAAACGTCGAGGCCGAACCCTCTTGGAATATGTTCTTTAATCGTTTGAAAACAGAATAAAATAAGATAAAAGTATGAAAAGTCCATTATTAACAGTAATCATGATTGTTCTTGCATTCCCCGTTTTTTCGCAAGAGAAGTATGAGGTAAAAAAATCGGATTACTCCCAAATGGTAATTAAGTTAAATGCACCTGATTATTTTGATGTGGCAAATATAACTGTCAAAGGCAGGGATTTTGTTGAGATTTCAATGGCAGGTTTTGGCTATTCGTCAGAGGTGGGCTGTCCAGCATTGCCCACGTTGCGTGAGTTAATAGAGATACCGTTGTGTGAAGGCGTATCGGTTCAGGTTAGGAATGAAAGTCAAATAGTTGTAGATGGGGCATCTTTGGGTATAACTCATAGTGTGGCGCCGTTGCAGCCGTCGGTATGCAAAACCGCCAGCCGTAATTCCAATGAGTTGGCGTTTGACAGAGAGGTGTACACAACAGATTCTTTCTATGGCTTAGATCCAGTAACGATAGAATCTGTAGGAGTGGCACGTGATCGCAACCTTGCCGAATTGGTGTTTTCTCCTGTGAAATACAACCCTGTTACAAATCAGTTCCTGATATATACTGATGTGGAGGTTGTGTTGATATATCAAAATCCTGATGAGAGAGCCACCAAAGAAATGAAACAGAGGTACTATTCGCCAGCTTTTGGAGGTGGAATAGAAACGATAAACAAACTCGGTGGCACGAAGGATGTTTCTATGGCGGCTCCAATACGTTATCTTATAGTGGCCAACGCTATGTTCCGTGGTAGGTTGGACGATTTTGTGAGTTGGAAAAAACGTCTGGGATTTATTGTGGATGAAGCTTACACTGACGATGCGGAGGTTGGAACTACCCAGGCTTCGATAAAAAACTATATCAAGAGCCAATATATCAATGCCACAGCCGATAACCCAGCACCAACATTTTTGTTGCTTGTCGGCGATGTGGAACAGTTGCCAGCTAAAAGTTACAGTGAACATGTTTCAGATCTCGACTATGCATGTTGGACAACGGAAGATGACATCCCTGACTGCTATTATGGCCGATTCTCGGCGCAGAATGGGGGACAACTAACCACACAAGTCAAGAAAACATTGCTTTATGAGCGTTACGAATTTCCAGACGACTCTTTTTTGGGCAATGCTTTGCTTGTTGCAGGAGTGGACGGAGGAAACAGTGGGGATCACGGTTTTACCCATGCAGATCCTACAATGGACTACCTGGCTAAACTTTATGTGAATGGCGATGACAAGACAGTTCTTGGCGACAGCGGGTTCTATAAATATACCTCGGTTAAGGAATACAAGAACAACGTATCGATAAATGTCAATGCTACAAATGTTTCAGTGGTGAGTAATTCTGAGGATGATGATTTCCGTACAATGTGTAACAAAGGTGCTGGATTCATAAACTACACAGCTCATGGATACGACCAGGGCTGGGCTAATCCAAGTTTGAGCAATGATGATGTGTCGTCAATGACCAATACAAAGAAATATGGTGTCATGATAGGTAATTGTTGTCAAAGCGGTAAATTTGACGAATCGACTTGTTTTGGCGAGGCGCTTCTTCGTAAAAGCAGTTACCGTGGTGCGGTGGGGTATATTGGGGGTAGCGATTACACTTATTGGGGTGAGGATTTCCATTGGGCTGTTGGATTCCGTAGCGAAATAAGAGCCAGTATGTCGTTACAATATATAGCCAGTAAAACGGGAGCCTATGACCATATGTTTCATACACACGGAGAGGATTACCCTGCATGGGCTACTACATTGGGCTCAATTGTGATGAATGGAAATATGGCGGTGCAGAACACTAATTCTGGGCTTAAGGATTATTATTGGCAGATATATCATGTGTTTGGAGACCCATCGCTTATGCCGTGGCTCTCTCAAGCCAAAGAAATGCCTCGAACCTATAGCGGCTTGAATAACGGCTCGTCATCAGTGACGGTAAGCTGTGTGCCGTTTGCGTATGTCGCTGTAACGACTGAGGATAATAATCTATTAGGCGTTGCTTTTTCCAACGAGCAGGGGGTCGCCAATATAAATTGTGATCAGCCGTTGGAGTGCGGTACATACGTGGTTGCCGCCACAGCGCAGAATTATAAGCCAGTTGTTGATACGGTGGCGATTACTAACAACGGCATATCTGGAAATGGCAACTATGCGAGAGACATCATAAAACTATATCCAAACCCCACATCGGGTAAACTCTCCGTTGAAGCAGATGGTTTGCAGAAAGTTGAAGTCGTGGACGTTGTAGGGCGAGTTCTAAAAAGCCAGGTGGATGGCATTGTGGATATGAGTCGGTTTGACAGGGGAGTTTACACTGTTCGTGTGGCTGCCAAAGGTGGTGTGTATGTAAGGAAAATAATGAAACAATAAAAATATATATATTATGAAAAAACTTTTCTTATCAGCATTATTGCTTTTTTTTGCCGTTTATGCTTTTGCGCAGGGCAGTTATATGGTAGGGCAGTCAAACTACAGCAAGCTTGAACTATCGTTCAAAGCTCCTGCCCAATTCGGTGTCGAGGATATTATAGTTAAGGGACAGACCTTTTCCCAAGTTACACTGCCTGGTTTCGACTGCTCGTCGGCTATTGGTTGTCCGTCTCTTCCTACGATGCGTCAAATGATAGAGATACCTCTATGTGAAGGAATCACTGTTCAGGTTAAAAACGAAAACCACATTATTGTTGATGGAGAGCGTTCCGGTGTTTCTCATCAAGTTATGCCGGTGCAACCTTCGGAGAGTAAGACCGCCAGTCGCAATCATGATGTATTAGCTATAAATCAGGATATCTACAGTACCGATGCTTTCTATGGCTTGGATGTTGTCACTACTGAGATAATCGGTGTAGCCCGTGATCGCAATTTAGCACAAGTGCTTTTTTCGCCAGTGAAATACAATCCTGTCACCAATCAGTTTTTGATTTACACCGAAGTAGAGGTTGTGTTGAAATATCAAAATCCTGATGCAGGAGCCACTAAAGAAATGAAACAGCGGTACTTTTCGCCAGCTTTTGGCGGTGGAATAGAGACGATAAACAAACTTGGTGGCACGAAGGATGTTTCCATGACAGCTCCGATACGTTATCTGATAGTGGCCAATCCAATGTTCCGCGGCGAGCTCGATGAGTTTGTCAGCTGGAAGCGTCGTACTGGTTTTATCGTCGATGAGGTCTATACCGACAATGCCGAGGTGGGCGAAACTTTTGACGGAATCAAGGCTTATATTAAGCGTCAATATACGGAGGCTACATCCCAAAACCCTGCTCCAACGTTTATTCTTTTTGTTGGAGATATAGAACAAACGCCTACATACATATCTGAAAAGGTGACCACATTTTCATTTTTTGGCTATACGTTTAGCGATACGGCACGACATGCCACCGACCTCGCATACGCCTGCTGGACTATCGACGACAGTATTCCCGACTGCTACTATGGCCGTTTTTCGGCTCAGACGGTCGATCAGTTGAGACCCCAGATACAGAAAACCTTGCTCTATGAGCGTTATGAATTCCCCGACCCGTCGTTCCTTGATGTGGCGGTTCTCGTGGCTGGACAAGACCAGGGACGGAGCGGTGACAACGGCTACAAAGTGTGCGACCCCACAATGGACCACATTGCCACGTTCTATGTGAACGGCGATTACGGCTACTCCAACGTGTATGAATACAAGAACAACACTTCAATAAATCCTAATGCCACTAACGTCACGGTCAGCGGCAATTCCACATCTGCTGCAGCTGCCATCAGGGCGAAATACTCTGAGGGCGCGGGCTGGATCAACTATTCCGCTCACGGCGACTGGGACCGCTGGCACGGTCCGGAGCTGACCGTTGAGCAGGTTGCGCAGATGACCAACAATGGCAAATGCGGCATCATGATAGGCAACTGCTGCCTTTCGGGCAAGTTCGACGAGGCCACTTGTTTCGGCGAATCGCTTATGCGTAAGGACAATAACTGCGGTGCCGCTGCTTATATCGGAGCTAGCAACTCCACCTACTGGGATCAGGACTTCTACTGGGCTATCGGTATGCGCAGCACAATTAGCGCGAATATGACGCACCAGTATATGGCTGATAACCTTGGTCTGTATGACCGTCTTTTCCATACCCATGGAGAGGACCACTCGTTGTGGGCGGTCACGCTTGGCTCCATGATGTTCAATGGCAACATGGCAGTTGAGACATCCAACTCAGAAACCTCATACAAACTTTACTACTGGGAGATATACCACACCTTCGGCGACCCGTCGATGATGCCGTGGCTCACGCAGGCTGAGGAAATGACTGTCACAACCAGCGGACTGACGAGCGGTTCAACAAGGATGACCGTTACCAGTGTGCCATATGCATATGTGGCTATTACCAGTGAAAACAACAACCTTGTAGGAGCTGCCTTCGCCAATGAAGATGGTGTTGCGACAATATCATTCTCACAGCCGTTGACTCAGGAAAATTATATGTTGGCTGTGACAGCCCAGAACTACAGGCCTGTTGTGGTATCGTCTGCGCAACTTGGTATCAACGATGTGGATGGCAATGCATCCGGACGTTGTGCGGTAAACATTTATCCCAACCCCACCGCTGGTGTGTTTGCTGTGGAAGCCGATGGCTTGCAGAAAATAGAGGTTATCGACGCTGTCGGACGTGTGGTAATGAGTCAGACGTCGGGTGACAAGGTCAATATGAGTCGGCTTAACAACGGAGTATATATGGTACGCATAATTGCCCATGGACAAACCTCAATAAAGAAAGTGGTATTGAACAGATAATGCAATGGGGTTGTAGAGGTTTGTCTCATCGCATCCCTTCTGCTGAATTATTTTTATATCGTAATCTTTGATGTCACATCCCTAAAAAACTTATGAAACGAATCTTGTTGTTTCTTGCATGTTTTGTTACTTTATCAGTTTCAGCTCAAGGACGGTATGCGGTAAAATCGTCGGATTATAATCGGATAGTATTGTCTTTTTCGGCCACGAATGAACTTGATGTTAAAACCGTCAGTTGTAAAGGAAGCGAGTTCTCGATGGTTTCAATTGATGGATTTTCTCAGTCGTCCGAAGTCGGCTCTCCATCGCTTCCCACGCTACGCAAACTGATAGAGATACCTCTTTGTAGTGGAATAGAGGTTCGTATAACGAACGAGAAACATCTGGTTCTAGACGGAGTGGCATTGGGATTGTTTAATAAGGTTGTACCAGTACAGCCTCCAGTTTGCAAGTCTATAAATAGTAATGCAGACACGTTGGCCTATAATGCTCATATATACGCCAAAGATGCCTACTATGGTCAAGATGTTGTTACTACCGAGTCGGTAGGTGTGGCTCGCGACCGTAATCTTGCGGAAGTGGTGTTTTCTCCAGTGAAGTACAACCCTGTGACAAATCAGATTTTGCTATATACCGAGGTCGTGGTTGAGTTGTGTTATCGCAATTTAGATATTGCTGGTACAGAGGCGATGAAGGCGAAGTATTACTCACCAGCTTTCGGGAAGGAACTGAAAACCATAAACACAATTGAACCACGACAAGGTTCAGAATACAAGGCGCATAACTCAAAATTGTCTCCCAGCGCCCCAATGCGTTACCTTATTGTCTCTCATTCGATGTTTCGAGGTAAATTTGAGGAGTTTGTAAATTGGAAACGGCGCACAGGTTTTATCGTGGATGTGGTCTATACCGATGATGCTGCGGTAGGAAGTACGCAGACCTCTATAAAGAACTATATCAAGAGTCAGTACACGAATGCTACAGCTGACACACCTGCCCCTACATATATTCTTTTTATTGGAGATGTAGAACAGATACCGGCAAAATCTTACTCCTTTAATGGTGGAAATCATGTATCCGACCTTGATTATGCATGTTGGACATCGGGCGATAACATTCCTGATTGCTACTATGGTCGGTTTTCGGCACAGACGGTCAGTCAGTTAACACCTCAGATAGAGAAGACACTGCTCTATGAACGTTATGAATTTCCCGACCCATCGTTTCTCGATAAGGCATTATTGGTGGCAGGCCAGGACAATGGTTATAGTTGGGATAAGGGGTATAGCCATGCTGACCCTACTATGGATTATGCTGCTAAGTTTTATGTCAATGGCGACGGCAAAACGATATTAGGTACTAACGGGTTCTATAAGTACACATCGGTTATTGAGTACAAAAACAATACTTCGATAAATATGAATGCCACCAACGTGACGGTAAAGGATAACAGCCTTGAGGCGGAGATTCGCAACAAATACAGCGAAGGAGCCGGATGGATAAACTATTCCGCACACGGTAATGCTGATCGCTGGCACTATCCACAGTTCACCAATGCGCATGTTGCTTCGATGACAAATAGTAAGAAATGTGGCATTATGGTTGGAAACTGTTGTTTGAGCGGCAAATTTGACGAGAGTACATGTTTTGGAGAAGCATTGCTTCGTAAAGACAACTACTGCGGTGCTGTGGGTTATATAGGAGGCAGCAATTCCACTTATTGGGATCAGGATGTTTATTGGGCTGTGGGCATACGCAGCTCCATCAGTGGAAATATGACTCAACAGTATATGTCAGACAAGATGGGAGTCTATGACCACCTCTTTCACACCCACGGAGAACAGTTCTCTGAGTGGGCTCCCACTCTCGGTTCTATGGTTATGTGTGGCAATATGGCAGTGCAAAATTCCAGTTCTTCTGCTAACTATAAGTCCTATTATTGGCAGATTTACCATGTGTTTGGAGACCCTTCTCTGATGCCATGGCTTACTCAAGCCAAGGAAATGACTTTGTCATATAGTGGTTTGGAAGAGGGTTCTACGCATATCTGTGTAAATAGTGTGCCATACGCTTATGTGGCTATTACAGACAACGGTTATAATCTTATAGGGACCGCTTTTGCCGATTCAAAAGGAGTCGCTGAAATATCGTGCAGCCATACCTTGACCGGTGAAAACTATTTTGTCTCGGCTTTGGCGCAGAATTATCAGCCAAAGGTAGTATCGCTTGATGCGTTGGAACCAGTATATACAGTCAACGTCAAGTGCTTTCCTGTCCCTGCATCCGGCAGTGTGAACATTACCTTGGTTGGTTCTGAAGAAAATGTTGAATACGAGATTGTGGACATCAATGGACGGGTGATATATACAGGACAACAAGAAAACGGCAGTTTCTTTCACACGGTGGATGTTTCGTCATTTGTCGGAGGAACATACGTGGTACGTGCCAAAGGCTCCTCTTTCACTGCGGTAGGAAAAATTGTCGTGGCACACTAACACAAACTTCGCCAATGAATCTAAAGTATATTATATTATTGGTAGGCGTTTTGTTCCCTCAAATTCTTATAGGGCAAGTCCTTTGTGATGTAAAGGACTCATCTATGTGGGCAATGGAGGTTTCGTTCAACGTACCAGAAAAGCTTCAAGTTGGTGCGACCGTGAAATATGGCGTACGCTTCAATACTGTTGCTATTGATGGTTTTGACAGCTCTTCTGAGATTGGAACCCCCGTTCTGCCAACCTCGCGAGAGTGGATAGAAATACCCGTCTGCGAAAGGGTGGAGGTGGAAATTATTCACGAAGAACATATCGTTCTTGATGGGGATTCATTAGGAATTACGATGCCATTGGTACCAAGACAGCCATCAGACAGCAAGTCCGTGTTTTGCAATGTGGACACTCTTGTAATTGATCGTGCGGTTTATTGTTGTGATACTTTTGTTGGGGCTAACATCGTTTCTGTTCGAGTTGTTGGAATAGCACGTGACCGTTGCTTGGCACAACTCATATTATCTCCAGTTCGATACAACCCCGTGTCCAACAAATTTATGGTTTACACTAATGTTGATGCATTGGTGAAATATTATGGCGTGGACGAAGATGCTACCAAGGAATTGTATAGACACCATTCGCCTGCTTTTGCCGCAGGTGTTGAGCCTATAAACAAACTGTCATCATCAAGACAAATGACAATCAAACAACAAAATAATCAAGCAATACGTTATCTCATCATATCACATCCGATGTTTCATGGTTATCTTGACGAGTTTGCTGAATGGAAACGTAGCGTGGGTTATGTTGTGGACATAGCATACACAGACCAGCCAGAGGTGGGGACTGACGAACAATCAATAAAGGCATACGTCAAACGTCAATATACAGAGGCTACTATCGAACGTCCGGCTCCGACGTACTTGCTGCTTGTTGGTGATGTGGAGCAGCTCCCTGCGTTTAACTATAGTTATTATATGGATTACTATGGCTATGTGGAACATGTGTCGGATTTAAACTATGCCTGCTGGACTGACGATAATATTCCGGATTGTTATATTGGACGTCTTTCTTCCCAGAATGTAAGACAGCTCCAGACACAATTGCAGAAGATACTTATGTATGAACGTTATGAGTTTCCTGACCCATCGTTTCTTGACAAGGCTGTTCTCGTGGCTGGTGTGGATGGTGGTTACGAAGGAGACCATGGATACACCCACGCGGACCCAGCTATGGACTATGCTGCCAAACTATACTTTAACGGGTATAACGGTTTCCGTTTAGTCAAGGAGTTCAAGAATAATACGGTAATAGACCCTCATTCACCGAATGTCAGAGTCTCTCCCAACACATCTGAATACACGGGCTATATACGGTCTTTATATTCTGAGGGTGCAGGCTGGATAAACTACTCTGCGCATGGACAGTGGAATCGATGGGACAACCCTTTGATGATGAATGAGCATGTGTTGGAGATGACTAACAGGAATAAGTGTGGAGTCATGGTTGGAAACTGCTGCCTCACCGCCAAGTTTGATGAACCAGAGTGTTTTGCTGAGGCTTTGTTGCGTATTGGCGACAATTGTGGTGCAGTAGCCTATATAGGTGGCAGCAATTCCACGTATTGGAATGAGGATTTTTACTGGGCTGTAGGTGTCAGGTATAGTATCGGTGGCGGCATGTCGCATGAATATACTACTGCCTGTCGTGGTGCTTACGATAACATATTTCATACACATGGCGAAAGTTATTCACAGTGGGCCTCCACAATGGGTTCGATGCTTATGAGCGGCAATATGTCTGTGGAAAATTCTTCCAGTGACATCAAAAATTATTATTGGCAAATCTACCATCTTTTTGGTGACCCCTCAATGATGCCGTGGCTTTCGCAAGCCAAGGAAATGCAACTTTCGTATTCTGGTGCTGACGAGGGTTCAGAGCAACTCTATGTGACAACTGCGCCCTATGCTTATGTCGCTGTCACTGACGATAATAATACACTTATTGGAACGGCGTTTGCTGACCAAAGTGGCAGAGCTACAGTTGATTGTAGTGTACCGATAGAACATGGTAATATGAAGTTATCATCCATTGCCCAGAGCTATAAGCCAAAGCTTGTCACTATTAGTCAGTCAGAGTCTATACGGGAACCTATTTCAAATGGTGTTGATTCAAAAATCGAGATTTTCCCAAACCCTACGAAAGGTGTAATATATATTGAAGGTTTTTCTGGCAACAATGCGTATCTGTATTCGGCTACAGGCCGACTTGTCTCCAAATTCGATTGCTCGATTTCCAATTCGTTAGACCTATCATTATTACCCAATGGTGTCTATTTTTTTAAAACCACTGATGGACGTACTGCAAAGGTGGTGAAACAGTAAGTTGTATGTTTTCAGGGATTGGACACAAGTGGTTTACTCGCAGACAGCCGCATTGCTAGTAATGTTTTCACAGATTCAATGAGTCTCAGATGGGAGTATATGTTCAGGTGGGTAGAGACCGTTGCTCCATTGTCAATACTCCGTAAACTGACTTGTTCAGCAGAATCCATTGCAGCAGGCCTCGCATGGTGAGATATACCATGAAGGAGGTCCAGAGGATGTTGTTCCACAGCTGGTGGTCGTCGGCATGATGTGTGAAGAGGGCTTTCAGGCCGAAATAGACGGCGAAGAAGGAGGCTGTGGCGATGAACATGGTGTTGCGCATGGCTCGCGAGGCGGTGGCGCCTACGAAGATGCCGTCGAAGAGGAAAGCGGCGAAGCCGCAGATGGGCACGATGAGCGTCCAGAACATATAAGGCCGTGCACTGGCGATGATGTCCGTCTCGTCGCTGAAAATCCTTAAGAACCAGTCGCCGAAGAGGGCGTAGAGCGCGGTGAAGACGACGGTGAGGATGACGCCCCAAAGGAGGATGAGGCGTATGGAGAGTCGGAGCGAATGGGGGTCACGGGCACCGATATAACGTCCCACGAGCGACTCGCCGGCGTAGGCGAAACCGTCCATGATGTAGCTGAAGAGGGTGAAGAACTGTAGCAGAAGTGCATCGACGGCCAGCACTTGGTCGCTGATGCGTCCGGATGCTGCGGTGATGAAGGTGAAGACGGCAGCCAGACATACGGTGCGGAGGAAGATGTCGCCGTTCACCTTGAAGAAGCGAAGCATGTCGCGGGGAGCGAAAGTGGATTTGTTGAAGAGTTGATATGTTGATGGGATGCTGGAGGATGGTTGCTGGATGCGGAACAGGTGGCCGTATTTCTTTACCACAAAGAACAATCCGATGGCGAGGCCGCTGTACTGTGCGATTACCGTTCCGAGTGCGACGCCTTGTATGTCCCAATGTAAGACGGGCACGAAAATAAGGCTGCAGACGATGTTGACGGTGTTGAGGATGATGGCGATCCACATGGGCAGTCGAGAGTTCTGCATGCCGATAAACCAGCCTTTGACAGCATAAAGTCCCAGTGTGGCGGGAGCCGCCCAGATGCGGATGAAGAAATACTGGAGGGCGAGGGCGATGACTTCAGGGCTTCCGTGAAAGACTTTCTCTGAAACCAATGCTATGGGCCATTGGAGAACCAGCAGCAGGAAGGCGATAGCGAGGGCGACGGCGAAAGCGCGTATGAACACTTTCACCGCCTCGTCCATACGGTTGGCTCCGTAGGCTTGTGCGGTGAATCCGCTGGTGCCCATACGGAGAAAACCGAAGTTCCAGTAGATGAGGTTGAATATGGAAGTGCCGATGGCGATGGCACCGATGTGGTTGGCGCTAAGATGCCCCACGATGGCCATATCGACCATACCGAGCAGGGGTACGGTGATGTTGGTGATGATGTTGGGCAGAGCAAGCCCCAGTATGCGGCGGTTCAAGGTAGTTGTGAATTTTGAATTCTGACTTTCGAAATTCAAATTTCGCAATTCAAAATTATTGAATCTGGCAGGTGGCTACGTTGTAGATGGTGCGGGACGACTTGTCGGAAACGAAGGCAACCACTTGGCAGTGTTCTTGTATGGCGCCTTCGGGCAGGTCGGCTCGTAGGGTGACCTTGCGTGCGGTGCCGCGAGTCTTGTCGCAGTCGATGTCGAAGCCCCACTTGTCGGTCACAAGTCCGCGCAGCACGTGGTTATGGACGTAGTTGGCGTTCTCTGTACCGTCGGGCATCTTCTGAGCGGCGATGATGGAGTCTTCGATAAATAGGACCGTGAGTGTTATGTCGTCGGCGAGGTTGTCGAGGAGTTCGATAGAAGAGGTGATGCTTATTTTGCCGGCTTGGCTGTCGAAGTGCGATTCAACGGCAAGCGCTACTGTGGCTGTTTCGCCGATGATGGCGTCGATGTCGGACGTGAATGGCGAAGTAGGGTTGATGGTGTTGAGTGTGGAACCGTCCTTCTGTCGGTTGAGGAGAACGGTGGGGAAGGAGGCTGTGGTGCCGAAGAAGCTTGTGCACCAGGCTTCGCCTTCGTCGGTGCGCAGGTCGGGGCTGTCGCCGATGGGATAGCCGAATACGGCAGTCGCGTGGATTGCTGTCGCCACCACCTTGTCGCGATAGCTGGCTTGATCGAGTATGTCGTGTATCACTTCGTCGGCCGTCGGACAGTTGTTGCAGCGAGGACCGGTATATTTCTCGATCCACACGCGATGAGTGTGGTCGGCGATGGGCTCGCCGTCCTCCCACTCGCCTACGGCACCGGAATAGACGGTATAGGTGCCGTCCTCGGAGGGTTCAATCTTGTCGCAGGCTACTGCGAAGAAAAGGAGCGTTGAGGCTAATATAAGAGCTTTTTTCATAGTTTAATTCATTGGGGTTAGAAACTGGTTGAGAGCGAGAAGGTGAGGCCGTTGGCGGCAGGCACCTGGCGGCAGACGCCTCCGATGCAGATGATGCCTTCGCGCTGTTTTCCGTAGCCGACTTGGATGCGGGTGGCTTTGTGGGTGTAGCCGAGCGAGATGTTGTAGTAGTTGCCGATGCCGTCTTTGTAGCACCACTGGTCGCTCACGGAAACGAACAGCTTGGAGGTGAAGTTGTACTCGATAAGCCCCATCAGCCAGTCGCCGCAACGTTTGTCATCGACGGCTTTGTCATACACCGAGTTGCTGGCGAGCCATTCGGCTTCGAAACGCAGCACATGTTTCGGGTTGACTTTGTAGGTGAGGTCGGCGACCACCACGTTGTTGGTGTGGATCTTGCCTGCGTGGCCTTCGACGATGGGGTTGAAGCGGATGAAGCCGTAGGTGACGGCGAGTTTGATTTTCTGGGAGAATTTTTTATTGAGTTCGAAGTTTACGTCGGTGTAGTAGAGGCCGTGAGGCTTGAAGAAGTTGGATGAGTAGCCTTCGGTACCGCGACCGCCGATATAGTTTGTCTCGATGCCAGTGATGACAGAGCCGTTGAGATGCAGGTCCATACCGTATTTGCCTCCGAGGGCGGTTCCTTTCTTGATTTTATACATCACGTCGCCCTGAAGTCCCATCTCGCCTGTGGCTTGGGTGGCGTAGGGATACATGGAGAGGAAGGCGTAGGTGTGTTGTTTGGTGATGGACGGGATGTAGTTGATATAGAGCATTTCGCCTGTCTCGCTGCGTACAGATTTGAAGCACATATTATCCACACGCTTTGCCTGGATGTTGGCGCTGAAGCCGCGCATGGAGTAACCGGCAGAGAGGAAGAGAGCCTGTCCTTCGCGATAGATGTAGTTGTTCAGCACGTTGGGGTCTTGTCCTTTGCGGGCATATTCGGCTTGCAGGTTGAATCCACCGTGACTGAGGTCGAGACGAACGCTTCCTGCACCGATATTGTGGGGAAGGTTGAGCTTGTATTCGGGGTTTTCGGCCAGGATGGTCTCGTCTTTCTCATATTTGCTCACAAATCCCCCGCCTAAGGTGATGCGAGTCTTGCTTTCGGCGAACGACTTTATTATGCTGTTGAAGTTGAGTTCGGCATCGACGCCACGCACCAATCCGTCGCCCCACTCCCAGTAGTAGCGTTGTTTACCGAAGACCCCTTTGACTGTAAGTCCGTTCACCGGACGCACCGCGACCTTGAATCCGAGAATGGCGTTGTCCATTCCGAGGTAGCGGTCCTCGTAGGCGCGGAGAATCATGCCGTTGCCGAACTGATCGTAGAAGGTACCGGCGGTGACGGAGAGCCAGCTGCCGTTGTAGGAGGCGAAGTAGTTGGCTATACCTTGCCCTTTATATTTTGCGTTGAATCCGGGCAGCGGGTTCTGGTAAGCCTCGAACCGCATGCCTGCCGAAAAGTTGCCGTTGGTGTAGAGAATGTCGGCACGGGCGTTGAGCAGCAAACCCTCTTCGACGGCGTTGGCGCCTATGAGTGTGTCGCGGCTGGATGTCTGTCCGTCAATCTGGATATTGCCTGTTACGTGTCCTCCGAGAATGCCTTGGGCATTGGCCGAAAAACCGACGAAAAGGATGGCTCCCATAAGAGCCACCCGTTTGATAATATTTGTCATTTGTGAATAGTGATTAGTGAATTGACAAATGTATTTGCCAACAGGTGGCACCTAATTACTGACCGCTGACGATCTTTCTCACTTCCTCGATGATTTCTTCTTCGCTGCCGTCAACGTATGAGGTGTGCTGCCAAACTATTTCGCCCTCTCCGTTGAGGATGAAGGTGTGAGGCACGTTGACGACGTTCATGGCGCGTTTGAAGTCCTGGTTCTGGTCGAGATAGACCTCGTAGGGCCAGTCGTTGCCATCGACATGAGGTTTCACGCGGGAAGCCGAACGGGCGTCGTCGATAGAGATGGCCACCAGTTTCACTCCAGTTTCTTCCTGCCAATCCTCGTACACTTCGCGGATGGCGTTGAGCTCTTTGTTGCAGGGTTTGCACCAGGTTGCCCAGAAGCTGATGATAATGGGCTTGCCGTCGTTCTGGATGACGGATGACTGAACTGATTGTCCATCAAGATTCTTCAATGTTACGTTGTCGGGCATCTTGGCGTTTTGTGCGAAAGCGAAAGCCGAAATTGCAACCAAGGAGAGAGTCAAAAGAAATCGTTTCATAATGTTATGTTGTTTGTTTGATTTGTTCGTTGTTGATGTGGTTTATGTTGATGGGTTAAGATGTTAAATGTTAAGGTGTTAAGATTTCAATTTTCACAATTTCACAACTTCACAAAATTAACAGCCCTGTCCGGGCACGCACCTGACTGCTATTAATTTAGTATTTCTACGAGGTTGGTTATTGCGTCTTTATATTTAGAGGGTGGGAGAGGGGTGAGTTGGTCGATTGCGGCTGCGATATGTTTCTGTTTTTCGGCACGGAGCTCTTCGATGGTCGGTTTTGGTAGCGAGGTGTCCTCGTCGTAGTCGTTGATGTCGTCCCACAGTTGGAAGGTCATGCCGTAGTGTTCGCCGAACGAACGCATCATCGGATTGCCCAACTCGCAGCAGGCGGTCATAAGGCTAGCCGTCTTACGGCGAAGTATCTCGTAGTAGGTTTCACGGTCAAGGTGGCCTGAAGCTATGTATTGCTGTTGCAGCACCTCGCCTTCGCTCATATCTATCACTGTGCGGTTGACTATGTCGAATGTCTGTTTGTCGTCAATCTCTTGCAGGAGGTGCATCACTTGTGCGAGATAGTAGTCGCCGCACAGCACCGCCAGCTTGTTGTTCCAACGTTGTCTTACCGATGGGTTGCCCCTGCGCTCGCAGGCATCGTCAACGACATCGTCGTGCATCAGCGAAGCGTTGTGGAGCATCTCCATCGCAGCAGCGCACTTGATTGTGGCGTCCGTAATCGATTCTCCCGACCCCGTGGCAACTCCAGACGAAAGCAGGACGAGCATGGACCTGAGTTCTTTCCCTTTGTGGAGAAAGACGTAGTCGTTGACCTCTTGCAACAGGGTTACGGCAGAATGGAGTCGGTCGGAATAGAGTAAATGTACCTGCTCCAACGGCTCGGAGATTACGGATTTTATGTTGTCAAGAACGTTGTTTGTCAATTCTATTACGACTTGGAGATGTTTGTACCTGTGGTGGTAATGGTGGCTATTGCGTTGTTTTGGTTGTCGCGAACGTCTATGGAATAGACGCAGGTGCGTCTGCCCTGTTTGAGACAATGGGCTTCGGCTGTAAGGGTTCCGCAGGAAACAGGTGATAGATAGTTGATGGTGCTGCTGATAGAAACCCATTTCAGGCCGTCGTGGTTGGCGGCTGCGGCAAAGGTGAGGTCGGCCAATGTGAAAAGTGCTCCACCCATTACGTTACCCATCGCGTTGAGGTGGCGGTCGGTTATATCCATTTCACACCGAGCGTATCGTTCGCCTACCTCTAAGATGCGTACCTCGGCTTGTTCTGTGGCGAAGCGGTCTTTCGAAAAAAGTTCTATGCACTCTTCTTTCGTCATTTGGTAATGAAAGTTTCGTACAGCGATGCAATCTTGTTGTACAAAGGTTTGCTGACCTTGACCAAGGGAAGCCGCAATGCGTTTGTGAACTGCCCTTCGGTGGTGATTTCCAATAGAGCCTTCACTCCGGCTGGATTTCCTTCCTCAAACAGCGCATTCATAAGTGGCAGCATCTTGTAGTGCAGTTGTTGGGCTTTCTTGAAATCGCCTTTCAGGGCGAGGTTGACCATTTGCGACATCTCTTTCGGCAATGCGTTGGCTGCTACTGAGATAACACCTGTCGCTCCCAAGGCAATCATCGGGAGGGTCAGGGCGTCGTCGCCCGAAAGAACCTGGAAGTTTGCCGGTTTGCTGTGGAGTATCTGCATTATCTGCTGCAGGTTGCCGCTCGCCTCCTTGATACCTATGATGTTTGGACATTCGTTCGCAAGTTGTATCGTCGTCTCGGCCGTGATGTTACATCCCGTGCGGCCAGGCACGTTGTATATTACCACTGGCACCGGCGAGGTCTCTGCTATGATTTTGAAGTGCTGTGCAATCCCACGTTGCTGAGGCTTGTTGTAGTATGGGGCGACTGAGAGTATGCCGTCTATGCCGTCAAAGTTGGTGCTGTTGATGTTGTCCAGCACCGCCTGCGTGTTGTTTCCTCCTATGCCGAGCATTATCGGAACCCTGTCGGCCACCGCCTCGATGACGAAGTCGTGAATTGCTGCCCGTTCACTTTCCGACATCGTCGCAGCCTCGCTTGTGGTGCCGAGGGCAACTATGTAGTTGACGCCTGATTCTATGATGTTGTCTATAAGTGTCTCAAGCCTCGAGAAGTCAATGGTCGATTGTTTGCGGAAAGGTGTCACCAACGCAACGCCCGTTCCTGTGAATAGTCCTTTCATTTTATGTTGATTCGTTTGATGTTGATATGTTTTACGTTGATATGTTGATAAGTCGATATGTTAAGATGTTAAGATTTCAATTTCCACCACTTCACAATTTCACAACTTCACAAAATTAAACTACTTCCTCACCATCTGCAGATAGTTGCATACGTTTTCGAAGAATGCAGGCAAGTCTATTGGCCCGTTGCCGTTTATCGTCATGTCGTAAGTGTCGAGAATTTTGTCGTTAGGCCTGTCTGAGTCGTCTATATATGTGATGTTTAGGTCGGCGTCCGCTTTCAGTACAATGTATTGTGAGAAAAACGAGTCCCCGCCAGTCGTGTCTATCACCACGTCATATTTCCGAGACAGGAACGCTTCCGTGCTACTCTCGTGTGGCACCCCCCACATGTCGAAGTCCTCCTTCTCGTGGCAAATCGTCGTCTGCGAGTGCGTGATTATATACGAAATCTCCTGCCCGTTTGGCTGGTCGCATATCATGTGCACCCTCCGGTTCGACCGCTCAAGCTCCATTACTATCGCATACAGATATTTCCACGACAATTCGTCACCCAGATGGAATACTATGCCTATCGTACGCACCTCCTCCATGTTCTTTATCACCTTCCGGTGGCTCTTCTGTCGCAGACCCTTCAGCAAGCGCCGTTGCTTTATTCCCTTTAATACGTTTGGCATCGCCATATTAATATGAATTATAGATGTTTATACGTTGGTGTATTTTCTGTTGATACGTTGATATGTTAAGGTGTTAAGATGTTAAGATTTCAGTTTTCACAACTTCCACAATTTCATAACTTCACAAAATTCACCGCACTAGCTTGAACGTTTTACGGTGGTATGTCGTTATGCCCAGTTCCGCTATCGCCTTGTAGTGATCTGCCGTCGGGTAGCCCTTGTTCTTTGCCCATCCGTATCCCGGACATTCCGCGTCTATGCGTTTCATATATTCGTCCCTGTGAGTCTTCGCCAATATCGACGCAGCTGCAATCGACATATACTTTCCGTCACCCTTAACCACACAAGTGTAGCCGATCTCCGTCTCGTTGTAGAAGCGGTTTCCGTCTATCAGAAGCCACTCCGGCCTTGTCGTCAGTTGCCCTATCGCCATATTCATCGCATGCATCGAAGCCCTCAGTATATTCATCTTGTCTATCCCCTCGTTATCTACACTCGCCACAGCCCATGCCGTCGCCGCACCCTCAATTTCCTTCCTCAATTCCTCCCGCTGTCTCGCCGTCAGTTTCTTCGAGTCGTTCAGTAACTCATTCTCGTAACCCCTCGGCAATATCACAGCCGCTGCAAACACCGGCCCCGCAAGGCATCCTCGCCCAGCCTCGTCGCACCCACATTCCACCACACCGTCCCTATAACATCTCTCCAACATAACTCAAAATTCAAAAAACTTAATTAAACAACACCCCTTTTAACCAACTAACACATTAACACATTCACGCAATAACACATTCTCTCAACATATCAAACTCGTCACAAACAAAACCAATACCATCAAGTCATAAATCCATAACCTCTTCTTCTTGTCCATCACATATATGCTCCCCGTCGAAGCCATCGCTATCGCAAACGCACCACCCTCAATCGGCGTCAAACTCGCATAAAACAACGTCGCCACACTGTATATAAGCATACTCACCATAACAATCCCGTGCTTCCGCTGCACTATAGTCCTCCCGTTCAGCACCCCTATCCCTCCTATCGTCATCACGATCCCCAACAGCACGAACACCGCCGCCTCCACCGTACATAACACCTCGCCGCAAAACCTTATCCCCACACCCGACACCAACGACACAGCATATCCCGCAAGCACATCCATTTTGTCCATCATAAACATCGTCGTCACCACCACAATCACCGGCGCCAGCAAGCCCAGCACGCTCACCGCCCACTCTCGTCCCTTGTACATCTTGTAAGTAATCTGCCCCAACGCTATCGGAATCAGCACCGCCATCGCCGGTATCCATGTCAAAATCGCCATCGAACACCACATCCCCGTGTCGAAAATCCTCCTCTCCTCCATAATCATGTTCTCCTTCGGCATCATCGCCATCAGCGCAAGCAGTATCCACAAGTTCGTCAACAATGCCGGCGACAGCCCGTTGCTCCTTACACCCATCCCCATAAATATCACGTACATAAGCATCGGCATCAGCGAGTTCAGCGGCACCAACCCCTTCTCGTACAACAGCCGGTTCAGCAGATAACCTTCAGCCAAAGTCAGTCCTATCGCAACCACAGTGCTCACCATCGGAAGTCCAGCCAGCCCCATCTTCAAAAGCAAATACAAAGGTCCACAAGCATCATTGTCTGCCATCTCCGGAGGCGCTATGAACGACCACACCCATATCGCCACAACAGCAATCACTATTATTGCGATCTGCAACACTCCGTTCGTTCTGAACACCTTTATCACGTCTCTTCTTTTTTGTCCGTTTTAAACCGCAAAGATACAAATAAAAAATGAATCGGTAACAACACTCTCGCACTCGTTTCACTTAAATCTTAAAACTCACAGCTTAAAAATAAATTTTTCGTATCTTTGCAAATTCTTTTTATAGATAAATCCTATGCAAAACATACGTAACATCGCTATCATCGCTCACGTTGACCACGGGAAAACAACCCTCGTTGACCGTATGCTCTATCAGGCAAAACTCTTCCGCGACAACCAGGAAACCGGCGAACTTATCCTCGACAACAACGACCTCGAGCGTGAACGCGGCATCACCATCCTTTCCAAGAATGTCTCTGTACGCTACCGCGACTACAAGATTAACATCATCGACACCCCGGGCCACAGCGACTTCGGCGGCGAGGTGGAGCGTGTGCTCAATATGGCCGACGGAGTGTTGCTCGTCGTTGACGCCTTCGAAGGTCCGATGCCGCAGACGCGTTTCGTGCTGCAGAAAGCCATCGAACTGGGCCTGAAACCTATAGTGGTGGTCAACAAGGTGGACAAACCCAACTGCGACCCCGAAGCAACCCAGGAGGCGGTGTTCGACCTGATGTTCAACCTCGGCGCCACCAACGAACAGCTCGACTTCCCCACCGCCTACGGCTCCGCCAAACAGGGTTGGATGGGTGAAGATTGGAACACCCCGACCGAGGATATATCCTATTTGATGGACCTTATCATCAAGCACATCCCGGCGCCAAAGGTCTCCGAGGGCAACACCCAGATGATGATTTCGTCGCTCGACTACAGCTCCTATCTTGGCCGCATCGCCGTCGGACGCCTCAACCGCGGAACCCTCCAGGCGGGTCAGGCTATCACCCTCGTGAAGCGCGACCAGACGCAGATACACAGCAAAATCAAAGAACTCTACACCTTCGAGGGACTTGGGAAAGAGAGAATAAAAACGCCCGTAGAAGCCGGCGAGATTTGCGCCATGCTGCTCGACCTCGACAAGAGCGTGATGTTCGAGATAGGCGACACCGTATGCGACGCCGAGAATCCCGAGCCGCTGCCGCCCATCAAGGTTGACGAGCCGACGATGTCGATGCTTTTCACCATCAACAACTCGCCGTTCTTCGGCAAAGAGGGCAAGTATGTGACCTCGCGTCACCTTCGTGACCGTCTGTTTAAGGAACTCGAGAAGAACCTCGCACTCCGCGTGGAGGAGACGGGTTCGCCCGACGCCTTGCTCGTTTACGGACGTGGAATCATGCACCTCTCGGTGCTTATCGAGACGATGCGTCGCGAGGGCTACGAGCTCCAGGTGGGTCAGCCGAAGGTTATCATAAAGGAAATCGACGGACAGAAGTGCGAACCCGTCGAGCAGCTCACCGTGCTGGTCCCCGAGGAATTCTCGTCGAAGGTTATCGATGTGGTCACTCGCCGCAAAGGTGAGGTCGGCACCATCGACACCAAAGGCGACCGTGTGCAGCTCGATTTCACCATTCCGTCGCGCGGCATCATAGGTCTCCGCAACACCCTCCTCACCGCCACCAACGGCGAGGCGGTCATCGCGCATCGTTTCCTCGAGTTCCAGCCGTGGAAGGGCGATATGGACGACCATAAATACGGTGCGCTCATCGCGAAGGAGACGGGTGAGGCGACGGCATACAGCATCAGCAAGCTGCAGGATCGCGGCCCCTTCTTCATCGAGCCGGGCGATATGGTTTATACCGGCGAGGTTATCGGAGAAAGTCTGCGTCCGGGCAACGACATCGTCATCAACGTGGTTACCGCCAAGAACCTCACCAACATGCGAACCAAAAGCGCCGACGAGAAGAGCACCTGCTCGCCTGCCATCAAGTTCTCACTCGAAGAGGCGATGGAGTATATCCGCGACGACGAGTATCTGGAGATAACGCCTTCGTCGTTGCGCATCCGCAAGATAATTCTCGACGAGATAGAACGTAAGAGAGCCCGCATCGCCGCAGGACAAGCGGTGGAGTAGGTCCGTGCCCGGACAGGGCGATTGTTTAGTTTTAAGTTTTAAGCTGTAAGTTTTCAGTGGTTAGCTGTCAGCAGTTGGCAAATTTCATTTGTCGATTCACTAATCACTAATAACCAATCACTAATCAAAGACTTTTCAGCCACTTTATTTCTTCTGCCCAGCGCATTGGGTCGGGTGTTTCGAGTATTATCGGCATATTGTCGAACTGCTCGTCGTGCATGAACCGCTCGAAGAAAGGCTTTCCTAAGAAGCCTTCGCCAAGCACCTCGTGACGGTCAACGTGGCTTCCAGCGCCTTTCTTGCTGTCGTTGAGGTGTACTGCCCGCAGGTATTTGAATCCTACCACCCGCTCGAACTCCTCCATCGCGAACTGGTAACCCATCTCGGTCGAGAGGTCGTAGCCGGCGGCTATGGTATGGCATGTGTCGATGCACACTCCCACGCGGCTCTTGTCCTCGACACCTTCTATAATACGTGCTATGTGTTCAAACTTCCATCCGAGGTTGGTGCCCTGTCCGGCGGTGTTTTCTATAACTGCGGTGACTCCTTCGATTTGGTCGAGGGCGCGGTTTATCTCCCGTGCTATCTGGTCGAGACAATCCTCCTCGCTTATCTTGTTGAGGTGGCTTCCCGGGTGGAAGTTCATCAGCTGCAGGCCGAGCTGCTGAGCTCGCTGCATCTCGTCGAGGAAGGCTGCGCGGCTTTTCTGGAAGGTCTCCTCGTCGGGTGAGCCGAGGTTGATGAGGTAACTGTCGTGGGGCAGCACATATTCCGGCTTGAATCCCCGCTCGGCGAGGAGGTCTTTGAACGCATGTATCTCCTCCGTGGAGAGGGGTTTGCTGACCCAGCTGCGTTGGTTTCTGGTGAACAGCGCGAAGGCGCTGGCTCCGATGGCTTCCGCGTTAAGTATGGCGTTGCAGACGCCACCGCTGGCACTTACATGCGCTCCGATATATTTTGTCATAGCCTTGAGGGTTCTATAAGTTGTTTGATATATGTTATTATTAACTGCTTTTGAAAGTCGCGGTAACTGAAGTCAAAGGTCTTTGGCATCAATGCGCACAGGTGACGGTAGGTGTTAAGGTTGAATCGGTTGTGGGCATTGAATAGATATGGTAGTTCAGGTGAGAAACGACGGTAGATTATGTACGTTTTATTGTGGTTTTTCAGCACAATCTCCACACGGATTTCAAAGAAATAATCCGCTATGATTAATGTTGTATTTGTGTCTTTGTATTCCTCGTATTGGGATGCCAACCATCGGTCGAAGTGCTCAACAGAGACTCGTTTCAGTAGGTCGTCATAAAAATATCGTCTGACTATTTCCCTTACAGCCTTGTCGTGCAGAGTGTTTTTCAGCATCTTGTCGGTGATGCCGAGTTCAGCGGCAGTCGCCGGGCGGCTTTTGTGTATCTCCGACATCAAGCTATCGAGGTGTGTAAGGGTTGCGTTTTCTATTGCTGTTGTTTTGGTGCGACTAGCTTTTCTTTCCAATAAAATCTGACGTTTTTCGGGCAACAGGAATTCAATTCGAGCCTCGGGAGGGTAAACCGTTTCGTGGTCTTTATGATCAAGGTAACTGTTGCTTTCCACTATCCTGATGTACTCTACCGTGTCGCCCATGAGTGTGGTTGTATGTTGTGCCGTTGAAGGAAATGAAACAGCGCAACAAAACAATGCGGCAAGTATTTTAATCGTTCTCATTCAGAATAGGGGGCGATTGTGGTTGGTCAGAGTTTATTTAAAAACAAGGGGAACATTGATGCTCCCCTTTGTATTTGTTTTAGTTTTCTGCTGTCGGTAGTTCTTCGTGTTCGGGAGACGCGTCGTCGGCGAAGAAGTCTTTTGGGTTCGGGCCCCATTTGTTTTCGCCCTCCTGCGAGTCGAGGAACATGAATACTATAAACACAATTGCTGCGGCGAGCGAGATGAGCATCAGCACAATTTTCACTCCGGCGCTGCAGCTGAACAACGATGTTACGTTGTTCAAAAGCATACCTATATAAAGCGGTACGAACCACCATCCGGAGCGTCCTGTGTCGTGCAGACGGCGTACGGTGACGGCCAAGCTGGGCAGGAGTATCAACAAACCATACACGCAATAGACATAGAAAGCCGTTGTGTGCATCATCAATGAGTACATCTGCATCGTATATTCTTCATCGAGGGCAGAGGAGCCAGAGATGCCGGCGTCGTTTATCGCCTCCATCATCTCGGGGTCGTTCAGCATTCCTTTGACCATCGGCACCATCATGAATATCACGATTACAAACATGATGATGAAGTTGATAAGCGTGAACCACCAGAACTCACGTCTGCGTGCGCGACCTTTGAAATCGACGTACTGCTTGAAACACTTGATGAACCATTTCATAGTGAATAGTGATTGGTGAAAAGTGAATAGTGAATTGACAAATGTAAAATGTTTGATCTCCTTAATCGCAGAATTGAAAATTAATCTTGTGGTTGGCTAACTTCTTTTGGGTTCGGTCCCCATTTGTTCTCGCCTGGTTGCGAGTCTTTGCACATCACCACTATATAGAATATTGTTATAGCTAATGCCAGGAGATTCAGGAAGGTCGGCCAGAAGCCGGTTAGATGCATGCAGTTGGGTATGACCGGCAATGCCATCAGGACTGCGAACAGCAGATACCACCAACCGGAACGTCCAATGTCGTGTAGGCGGCGAACCGCTACAGCGATGCTCGGAAGCAGGATGAAGAGATTGAACGCAAGCCAAATCCAGTAGAACGGGTTCTTAGCCATCATTCGCGTTATCATGTTGTGCATACGCTTCACATAGTCGGTTTCATAGATGGTTGTCGATGTGCCGTCGTCGTTCTTGATCTCTCTCTTGCTGTCAAATACTTCGCCGTTGTGCATGACTTTGTCGGACAGTTCTTCATCGACGATGCCGTTCTTCTGCAGCATGTCGAAGAGGTCTTTGACTGTCTCGTCGTCGAGGTTCTCGGCGTTGACGGTGACCACCTGCGCTTTGGCTATCTTGGCATCAGCGTTTTCGGTAATCTCTTCCGGAAGGTCAACGATGCCTTTCTCCGTCAGCAGGTTCAGTATCTCTTCGGCGTTGGCTTCGTTGATGTTTTCGGTGTGGATGGCGGCTTTCCCGTTGTCGTCATCGGCGTCGATGCAGTAGAAGCTGGTGTTGTCGGCAACCTGCTTGACGATGGGCACCGCGATGCCTATCATAAGTATCAGCGAGATGATGCTGCAGAAAAGTGCGAAGAACCAGAACTCTCTTCTGCGTGCGCGACCCTTGAAGTCAACATACTGTTTGAAACACTTGATGAACCACTTCATATTAAAGTCTTTTTGATTATTCTTAAATATTATATGTATCTGTTTTGGGATCTACTCTGTACACCCCCAGTTATTACGACTTTTACTCTTCTCCTTGTGCTTTCAGGTCTTCATAGAAAAGCACGTGTGCAGTCTCAATCTTTGGAGTGACCCAGAGTGAGAGAATACCGCAGGTAAGGATGCAGAGGAGCAACCAGCCAATATAGCTCAGGTCGAGAAGGAAGAGTTTGCCTTTGTAGCCAGACATCATGCGACGGCTTTCTTGGATGCACTCCTCGGCGGAGAGTTCGGGTTTGTCCTTGGAGATATATATGGCCATGGCGTATGAGTATCCCTTGACTATGCCGGGGATGATGAACAGTAGTGTCCAAAGGCCTGTGTATACATTGACCAACAGTGGCACCTCAATGGCACGGCCATAGTCTTTGGTGTTGAAACATGAGAACATGCGAGTGGGAAGGTCTTTAAGGCTGCCGTCGCGTACGAGTGCTAGGAAACCAGTCTCATAGGAGTAACGCACTGGCATCAGCACAAATAGCGTTAGTAGTGAGAATAGACATAGCCAACCGAAATTGGACATAATCGAACCGGCTCCTGACATCAACTTCATGATGCTTGGATTAGTGTAGATGTTTGAGTGGATTCCGAGAAAAAGTCCCATTAACGAGAGTATGAGAGTGGCTACTACTACGGGGGCCATGCGTTCTGTCAGCGTCTTTGCTGCGAGGTCGCGATAATCTTTACAACTTTTCATATTTAATTGTTATTTTTTAATTTTGAAATTCAGTAACTTATTATCTGAAACAATCTATTGCCTTGTGTGGGCTCGCACTTATGCTTTCAGCAGGAAATCTATATTGCTACGAAGACCGTATTCCTTGGTGTTCTCCATCTTGGTCTTGAAGACCTTCATCTTGTTGGGTTTGCCGACGAGGCGCAGCTTGCCGTCTTCGAGCAGAAGGGCTGTAGCTTCGCGGATGGCTGCTACGGTGGCTTTGGGGTTCACCATGATGTACTCTTTCAGACGGTCGTCGCGTGTTTCGCCGCCGTGTTTGGGGTCGAAGAAGTCGGTGTAGTGGGGGTTGATCTGGAAGGGCACCAAACCCATGCAGTCGAACGATGCGGGCATCACGATGGGCATGTCGTTGGTGGTGCAGAGTGTGGGTCCGGCCACGTTGCTTCCGGCGCTCCAACCCATGTAGGGCATACCGTCGAAGGCACGCTGACGGATGGCTTGCAGAAGACCTGTGCGTTGCAGCTCCTTCACCAGATGGAAGGTGTTGCCGCCGCCCACGGCCACGCAGTCGGTGTCATAGACAGCGTTGACGGGGAGAGCCTTGTGGTGGACGCTGGTGAGCTTCACGCCGAACTCGGCGAAGACCGCCGCCACCTTCTTCTCGTAGGCGTCGTAGGATTTGGTCAATCCGCCTTCGGCGAGCGATACGCCTGCGTAGGGGACGAAGAGTACGCGTTTGACATTGTGCCGTTTGCAGAAGTCGGCAATCATATCTTTGCACCAGCCGAGATAGGCTTCGCCACGCATGGTGGAGTTGCTGATTAACAAAAGTTTTCTCTTATCCATGATGGGTGTTTTTTGGGGACTTGTCTGACGGGTCGGACTTGTCGGATTAATGATTATTCTTTTACGCGTCGATGTTGGCGTAGGTGGCGTTCTTTTCTATGAACTCGCGGCGGGGGGGAACGTCGTCGCCCATGAGCATCGAGAAGATGTAGTCGGCGGAGGCGGCGTTTTCGATGGTCACCTGGCGGAGCTGACGGTTGGCGGGGTTCATGGTGGTCTCCCAGAGCTGGTCGGGGTTCATCTCACCGAGACCTTTGTAGCGCTGCACGTGGATGCCCTTGTCGCCCACTTCCTCGAGAGCCTGGATGCGGTCTTCCTCCGTCCAGCAGTAGATGTTGCGGTTGCCTTTCTTGACGAGGTAGAGCGGCGGGGTGGCGAGATAGACGTATCCGTTCTCGATGAGTTCGGGCATATAGCGGAAGAAGAAGGTAAGCATGAGGGTGTCGATATGAGCTCCATCGACATCGGCATCGGTCATGATGATGATCTTGTGGTAGCGGAGCTTCTCGGTGTTGAGCGCCTTGGGGTCTTCGGCTGTGCCTTTGTGTACGCCGAGGGCGGTGTAGATGTTGCGAATCTCTTCGCTGTCGAAGGCGCGATCGACGCTGGCTTTCTCGACGTTGAGTATCTTACCCTTGAGCGGGAGGATAGCCTGGAAGCGACGGTCGCGTCCGGTTTGTGCCGATCCGCCTGCCGAGTCACCCTCGACGAAGTAAATCTCGCACTCCGAGGGGTCGTTGCTCTGGCAGTCGGCCAGCTTGCCGGGAAGTCCCTGTGTGCTGAAGGCGGTGCTGCGTTTCACGCTCTCGCTGGCCTTGAAGGCGGCGATACGGGCTTCGGCGGCCACGACAATCTTGCGCACGATGTTCTTTGCCTCTTCGGGATGTTCTTCGAGGTAGGCCTCGAGCATCTCGCTTACGGCTTTATCGACGGCGCCGCGCACTTCGGTGTTGCCGAGCTTGGTCTTCGTCTGACCTTCGAACTGGGGTTCTGCCACCTTGACCGAGATGACGGCGGTGAGGCCCTGACGGAAGTCTTCGGGCGATACCTCGATGACCTCGTTCTTCTTGCGGCTGCTCACGAGCAGCTTGTTGTTTTCGGCATAGTTCTTGAGGGTGCGGGTGAGGCCGCTGCGGAAGCCGGCGAGGTGTGTGCCGCCCTCGTGGGTGTTGATGTTGTTGACGTAGGAGTGCAGGTTCTCTGCAAACGAGGTGTTATACTGGAGAGCAATCTCGATGGGGATGCCCTGTTTCTCGCCTTCGATATAGATGGGTTCGGGCATGATGCTCTGACGGTTGGCGTCGAGGTAGTGGAGGAAGTCCTTGAGGCCGTTGTCCGAGTAGAAGCGGTCTTTCTGGAAGGTGCCGTCGTCCAGCGGGCGTTTGTCCTCGAGGTTGAGCTCGATGCCTTTGTTGAGGTAAGCGAGCTCGCGCAGACGGTTGGAGAGGGTGGAGTAGTCGTATTCAGATACGGTGAAGATCGAGGGGTCGGGGTGGAAGTGTACCTTGGTGCCGCGTTTGTCGGTGGTGCCGATTTCCTTGACGGCATAGAGCGGGAGTCCTTTGGAGTATTCCTGCTGATAGACCTTGCCGTCGCGGAACACCTGGACGGTCATGTGGTCGGAAAGCGCGTTGACGCAGCTCACGCCCACGCCGTGCAGACCGCCCGATACCTTGTAGCTGCCTTTGTCGAACTTACCTCCGGCGTGCAGCACGGTCATAACCACTTCGAGGGCCGAGCGGTGCTCTTTCTCGTGCATATCGACGGGAATGCCGCGTCCGTTGTCCTCAACAGTGATGGAGTTGTCCTCCTCGATGGTGACGTTGATTTTGGAGCAGAAGCCGGCGAGGGCCTCGTCGATGGAGTTATCGACCACCTCATAGACGAGATGGTGCATGCCGCGGAAGTTGACGTCGCCGATGTACATAGCCGGGCGTACGCGCACGGCCTCTAATCCTTCAAGAACGGTAATGTTACTTGCGCTGTAGTCTTCTTGTTTTTTGATTTCTTCGCTCATTTTCGATTCTATCTGAATTGTTTGTGATTAAATTCAATTATATTTTATGTTGCAAAGATACGAAAAAAATACATTCTTTCCAACTTATTTTTTCACCATACAATCAACAATTAAGGAAGGATGAGTCTTGATAGATTGATAGGGAGTAGTGTTTATTCGCGAGTATCGTCTTCGTTGTCAATATTTTTTCTCTTCTTGAAAAACATTTCGATTCCCTTCAACCCCCAGTTAATGAGGATGATAACGGAGGTGGAAATAATAGCTTCCTTCCACATCCCATAGCCGCATAGACAGCCTATACCTGCAGAACACCATATTGTTGCCGCCGAGCTAAGACCGTGTATCGTGAGTCCATTCTTCATTATCACACCTGCGCCTAGGAACCCTATGCCTGTCACTACCTGTGAAAGTACCCTCAGGTTGTCGTTGTTTACCGGCCCACCACCTGTCATCGCTGTAGTGATGACCGACTCCGATATTAGGATGAAGATGCAAGCGCCTACCGCAACAAGAGAGTTTGTGGTCAGGCCAGCTTGGTGTTGCTTCAGTTCGCGCTGGGTTCCTATGATAATTCCAGCGATTAGAGCGCATACAAGTCTGAAGATAAATGTATTAATTGGCATGTTTGTATTATTATTGTTCATTAGTTGAACATATAAAGGTCTGTACAAATAATGGTGTACTTCAATGTTAATTATTTCTGGACAATCAACAATCTTCTTTATTTCACGGCTTCAACGGTGTAACCAGTTTTTTTTAGTAATGATAGCCCCCCCCCTTCGCCGCAGAGATGCATGGCTCATACGGCGAAAAGATGGGTTTATCGGCCATGATCTCAGGCATCGCCTCGACCCAACTGGCATTTTTGTTGTAGATGAGGTTGTCGCTGTCTTCTGGTGAAGAGCCACAGCTGCTCATGGCTTCATCTTCGCAAAGATCTTGTAAGTGTTCAAGATCCTGCGAGAAATAGACCTCAGTGACGAACTCCGCCATGCCTACCGTCTCGCGGTAGTTCTCCACCATGCACATCAGGTCTTCCACCTGTTGCTTGAGCGATTTCCCGAAAATAATCTCCATCTGGAAATTGGCTGTCTCAAATTCTTTCACAGCTTTGCCTTTTTCAACGGCGATGAACAGGTAGTGGTCGTCAAGCAGCTTCGACTGATCCTTTCTCAGCAAGTCTGGATTGCTCTTGGCGTAGGTAATAAGCATTATGCTGTTCGAAATCAATGCTGGTGATAGTCGGTTCATCTGGGCTGCCATAGCCTCGTTGTTGAGGACTTTACCCATCACCTCGCGCAGCAGTTCATTCAGTTTGTTGAGCTGTTCGTCACTTAGCAGCGAAGAGAGTGTCACTCCGTTGTGTAGTATCTGTTTCTGCTGTAGTTCCGTCTGTTTCTTGGGTTTGGATGTCTCGCGCAGGGCTATTTCGCCATACACTTGCTCACACTCCTCGAAGGCGTTTTTCAGCCTATGTATTTGGTCCGCAAACGAGGCTGGTGCTAAGTGGTAGGTCCCTACGATGTAGCTGGGCTTTTCCAATCCTTTGCCACTGATTTTATATGGCAACTGAGCCTCTGCGGCTGAGTTTGTCAGAGCTGTTACCAATAGCATGACAAGGGTCTTTTTCATATTGAATGTCATCGCAACAATAAATCTTTGAATATAAGCTGCTATTGAGATGCAAAGATACAATAATAATTAAAAATGCCCTGTCAATACCCACAAAACACCCCGAAAGACTCCAAGAGTCGGCAAAGTGTGTTTTTTGAACATTTGCAATTGCTTGGGATCTATGAATTACAGGTCTCGATTCCTGTACTGAGATTTCTATAAAGTGTTATGCGGTTGGTCGGTATGATGATATTACAATTTCAACCCATATCCGACGCCGAGGATATGGTCTTGGCGGTTGGTGCCGTTGTTGAGGCCGAACATGTAGAAGAGGTCGAGCGACGACCCTTTGCCGAGGTTGATGTTGGTGCCCACGAAGTTGTGCATCATCGTCCAGTGTTTGTTCACATAGAGCTCGCAGGCGAGATAAGGCGAGAATCGCGTGTCGCCGATATGGTATTTTACCGTCAGCTTGGGACGCAGCAACCACGACCACTTGTCGTTCTCCGGAGCGTATGCTACGATGAAACGTTCTCGCAGACTTACGGTCAATCCTGAACGCGAGAGGCTTTCGGTCGCGTCGAAAAGAATACGGTGCTGATATACTGTCGGTTTCTTGAAATAGTCGTAGTAGAGGTTGAAACGCAGCCACTTGGTGGCTTTGAATCCTACGTATGGACGCACAAACCAGAGGTTCGTCTGTCTCGAGAGGTCGCGGCTGCGGTATTCGAACCGCACACCAGCCGACCAACGGGACGGCTGCTTCTGCTCGGAAGTGTCGTTGACCCGCTGTTTGAAAGTATATGACATATCTACCGACCCCCAGATGCCGAAGTCGTTGTCACACTCTTGTTGTGCAAGAGCTACCATCGGCAAAAGAATCGTCAGTAGAAATATGATGCCCTTAGTCTTCAATTTTCATTTACCTGAACGACTGTACCTACACAGCCAGGAGAACGAGCAGCTGTGCTGAGAATATTCTAAGAAACATGGTTAGAGGGTAAACCGTAGCATAGCCCATATTTGGCAGTTTGCAGCCGTCGGGGGCTACGGTATTGGCGAAAGCCAGCGTTGGCGGGTCGGTGTGGCTACCACCGATATAACCCATCAGGGTATAGTAGTTCAGTTTGAGAACTAATCGACCAAAGGTGGCCACTATAAGAGGTGGCACCATAGTGATGATAACACCATAGACAACCCACATATAGTGTACTTGAACCGTTTCTATGAATTTGCCACCTGCTCCGAGTCCTACGCCAGCGAGGAAGAGGGCAATGCCCACCTCTCTAAGCATGTGTACGCCTTGTCCATCGGTAAAGTCGGTACCGAACCACTCCTTCTTCACACCTATCCAGCCGGCAAGGATAGCCACAACCAAAGGACCTCCGGCCAAACCGAGTTTCACAGGGGCTTTCATTCCGACTGGTATGGGAATGGAACCAAGCAATATGCCGAGTGCTATGATGACAAATATGGGGATGAGCGGATTGAGGGAGCGGCTCTTGACTTTTTCTTTGACTGCCGACGGCTGTCCGCTGACTGCTTCAACTGTCGGTTCTTTCTTGAGGTCGATCCGGCAGAGCGGACGCAGTAAGATGCAGCTCACAATCATACCCACCACCGCCAGCGGGTAGGCCACCGCGTAGCCGGCGGCCAGCCGGTCGGACGCTCCGTCGATGCCGAGGTCGCCTACGGCTTGCTGTGCAGCGGACAGGCCTGGTGTGTTGGTTATGGCTCCGGTATAAACTCCAGCCATATCAGCGAGATTTTCGCCCGAAAGTTTGGCTATTATAACTGTTATCAATACACCGAGCACCACACCCGTGAGTGCCATAAGGTTCATTGCAAGTCCACCGCTTTTGAATGAATTGAAGAACCCTGGACCTACCTGCAAGCCAACGCCGGTGACGAAGAGTATTAAGCCGAACTCTTTGACTATATGCAGCATGTCGTGGTTGAGGGTTATGCCCAATGCGCTTATGGCGATTCCGATAAAAAGCACCCAGGTAATACCCAGGGTTATGCCTTTGATTTTGATTTTTCCCAGCATCAGTCCCGCGAAGATGGATATCGCGAGGTAGATGATAGTGGGGGCAATCCCTTCTCCGGTAAAAAGTTTTACGATCCAATCCATAGTTCTTTTATTTGGAATTTTCCACAGTAAAGGGGCATTCTTATCAGGAACGCCCCCTTTTTATTGAAAGTTGTGTCGTGTTATTGTTCTATATACTGAGTAGTCGGTTGCATGCACAATAACACGTTCACACAATCAGGTATGGTTTTAGTCGCCCAATGTGGCAACCATGACGGCCTTGATGGTGTGCATGCGGTTCTCGGCCTCGTCGAAGACGATGCTGTTCTCGCTCTCGAACACCTCCTCGGTCACCTCGATGCCGTCCAAACCGAATTTCTCGTGGACGTCGCGTCCAACCTGGGTCTCAAGGTTGTGGTATGCCGGCAGGCAGTGCATGAATTTGCAGTTTTTGTTGCCGGTGTTCTTCATCATCTTGGCGTTCACCTGGTAGGGTTTCAGCAAGGCGATGCGCTCTTTCCAGACCTTCTCGGGCTCACCCATCGACACCCATACGTCGGTGTAGATGAAGTCGCAGCCTTTCACGCCCTTCACCGGGTCGTCGGTAACGGTCACCTTGGCACCGGTTTCCTTGGCTATCTCCTGGCATTTCTTGATGAGGTCTTTTGCGGGCTGGAGTTTCTTGGGGGCGATGATGCGGACATCCATACCCATCTTGGCTCCGCCGACCATGAGGCTGTTGCCCATGTTGAAGCGGGCGTCGCCAACGTATGCGAAGGTCACCTCGTTGAGGGGTTTGCCGGCATGCTCCTGCATGGTGAGGAAGTCGGCGAGAATCTGTGTGGGGTGAGCTTCGTTGGTGAGGCCGTTCCACACGGGTACGCCGGCGTATGCGGCGAGCTCTTCAACGGTCTCCTGTTTGAAACCGCGGTATTCGATACCGTCGTACATGCGACCAAGCACGCGGGCGGTGTCTTTCATGCTCTCTTTCACGCCGATCTGGCTGCCGGTGGGGCCGAGATAGGTGACGTGGGCACCCTGGTCTTTGGCGGCCACCTCAAATGCGCAGCGTGTGCGGGTTGAGGTCTTCTCGAATATGAGGGCAATGTTCTTGCCGGTCATCGTGGGCTGCTCGCAGCCAGCATATTTGGCGCGTTTCAGGTCGCGGGCCAGGTCGAGCAGATAGTTTAACTCCTTCGGGCTGAAGTCTAAAATCTTCAGGAAGTTACGGTTTCTTAAATTGTAAGCCATGACTAATTTGATTTTAATTTTGAATTATGAATTTTGAAATAATTTTCTTTCAGTTCTTTCTGTTTCTGAGTAACGGCAGTAACAATACCGCTGATGCGATGCACGTTCCGATGCCGCCGATTAATAATTGGATGTGTCCTCCGGGCCAATGGTTTAACGTGAACAATATGCCCATGATAAGGATACTTCCGAATAAGGCAAGTAGAATAAATGAGATTATCCAAAGAAACCTGTCTAAATCGGCCCGCGTTGTCTTGACTCGGACAATGCATCTGTAAATCATAAAAGCGACCAATACATAGACGGCTAAACTAAATCCCAGACATGTCATCTCAACCCCACCAGGCCAATGATTTATCCGAAACAATATGCCAAGCAGGATTATTGAAATGTCAATAATCGACAGTATTATCAGTATTATTCGGAATAATTTCATGCTTGGCCGAACGGCAATCGTGTGAGTTTCTATAGGGATTCAGAATTGGAACTTTTTGCTCAGCGCACAATCCTCGTTCCGCAGTTGGGGTTGTCCAGTTGGCCGGCTTCGGTGATGATGCACTCTTTGCCGCCGTTTTCGACGAACATGATGGCGGCGCGGACCTTCGGTGCCATCGAGCCTTCTGCAAACTGTCCCTCTTCGAGGTATTTCTTGGCTTCGGCGATAGTGATGGTGTCAAGCGCTTTCTCGTTCTCCTTGCGGAAGTTGATGTAAACCTTCGGCACGTCGGTGAGGATATAGAACTCGTCGGCGCCAATCTGCACGGCGCAGAGTGCCGATGCGAGGTCTTTGTCGATGACCGCCTCGACGCCCTTCACATAGTCGCTCTCCTCAACCACAGGTATTCCGCCGCCGCCTACGGTGACGACGATGTTGCCGGCGGTGGCCAGCTGTTTCACTATCTTGATGTTGTTGATGCGTGTGGGTTTGGGCGATGCCACCACCTTGCGCCAGCCGCGCCCTTTGGGGTCTTCCTTATAGACGGCTCCGGTACTCTTGGCCAGTTCTTCTGCCTCCCCTTTGGTGTAGTAGGGGCCCACCGGCTTCGTGGGGTTCTGGAACATCGGGTCGAGTTTGTTCACGGCCACCTGGGTGACCAGCGTCACCACGTCGCGCTGTATGTCGTGGCGCGCCATCACGTTGCGCAATCCCATCTCAATCATATAGGCGATTGAGCCCTGGGTTTCGGCCACACAGAAGTCCATGGGCATAGCCTCGATTCCGGCACGTTTGCCTTCTTCGTGCTGCAGCATCACGTTGCCCACCTGAGGGCCGTTGCCGTGACCGATGACGATATTGTAGTTGCGTTTGAGTAGGTTGTATAAGCTTTCGCAAGTCTGCTCTACGTTCGAGAGCTGTTCTTGATAGGTGCCTTTCTGTCCGCTGCGTAGAAGAGCGTTTCCGCCGAAGGCCACCACTGCAAGTTTTCTCATTTCTTTAGTATTGTAATAAGTTATTTATCAATTAATTATATGCTATAACGAACTGTTGTAGGACTGCAAAGATACGATATTAATTGATAATAAACTTTTCCCGCATCATGTTTTTCTTTCAGTGTCCGTCGCATAGCTATCCCAAAAACAAGCCTTTGTTTTTGGGATTATAGTGATAAGTTTTTGTGGGTGAGTGTGATAAGGGGTTTATATGAGGATTTGTCTGATTCGGTAAGCGGTCGGCTATGAGTTGCAAATATGTAGTCTGAGTGTCGAATACGGATAGATTCGTCATACACAATGGATAGAGAATCCTTGGCTCAAGCATGGTCCATCCATAGATAAAGGATAGAGAACACACAAATCATAGAGAATGCCAAGTCCGTATCAAGTCCGTATCAAGCCCGTATTAAGTCTGTATTAAGTCTGTGTTAAGTCTGAGTCAAGTCAGTATCGAGTCTGAGTCAAGTCTGTATCAAGGCCGTGTGAAAGCTTTTTGCGGTTGCTCAGAAATACAAATTTTCCCAAGGTCGATGAAGATTTGTAAAAAAGTGAGTATATTTGCACATGTTTTTAAATACAAATAAAATAATAGAAAACAATAAAACTATCACTATGACAATACTACGTACATTCAAACTTATGGCAACTGCGGTTGCTTTTTGCGCAATTGTGGCCCTTCCAGCCGTTGCCACGGCTCAGGAAATAGGCTCTTACGCAACCCCCAAGGAGTATAACGACAAGGGTAACGAGTTTCTATCTGAAGGCAATGCTGCTGTTGCCCAGAAACATTTCGAGCGTGCTGCTGCGATGGACAAGAAAGATATCACGGCACAGATTGGGCTCTGTCGCTCATACAAGGAACTCGGTAATTTCAAGGAGTCGGAAAAGGCTGGCAAGAAGGCTGTGGGCATAGACAGCAAGTCTATCGACGCGCTGACGGCAATGGGCGAACTCTACGAGGTTCAGACGAGGAAGCAGGATGCCAAGGATTATTACAACAAGATTCTAAAGATTAACCCGATGCACCCTGACGCGAAACAGAAGGTTATTGCCCTCACGATGGCTATAGGCGACGACCTGGTTTCACAGAAGAAATTCAAGGAGGCCATAAACTCGTATAACGAGGTGTTGAAGATGGACCCCGCCAACGCCAACGCGCGTCCGTCGGTGTGCAACGCATACAAGCTGATGGCCGAGGGCTATGCGGCCGCGGGCAACTACAAGGATGCCATCTCGTCGTATGAGCAGCTGCTGAAGGTTGACCCGTCGAACACCAGCGCGACCCCCGCCATATCGGAGTGCCACGTGAGGATGGGCGACGATATGGCCAGCCAGGGGAAATACAAGGAGGCTATCGCGTCGTATGAGAAAGCCCTCTCGGTTGACGGCGCGAACACGGCGGCACCGCGTGCCATACTGGACACATACAACCGCTGGGGCAAGTCGCTGGTGAGCCAGAACGACTTCAAGGGTGCCATAGGTGCCTATGAGAAAGCTCTCAAGCGCGACGCCAACAACACCGAGGCACAGCGCGGCATAGGCGACGCCTATATGCGTATGGGCGACAGCAAGTCGGCGTCGGGCGACGTGAAAGGGGCTGTGAGCGCCTACGAGAGTGTGCTGAAATACGACCCGAAGAACTCGCACGCCATAGGCGGCATCACCCGCGTGTATATTGCCGACGCGGAGGCACGCCTGGCCGAAGGCAAATTTGACGACGCGGCGAAATCGTATGAGAAAGCCACCAAGGTTGACCCCGCCAACCGTCAGGCTTTCGACGGCATAGTGAAGGCTTACAACTCGAAGGGCGAGGCGATGTTTGCCGCCACCGAGTATGACAAGGCCATAGACGCCTACAAGACAACCCTCAAGACGGACCAGAACAACCAGACGGCGCGCAAGGGTATAATAGACAGCTACCTGAAAAAGGCACTCAACAACTTCAACATGACGAAATATGACGATGCGCTGAAAAACTACGACGACGTACTGAAGATGGATTCGGACAACGCCGACGCACGCAAGGGAGCCACCGACTGCTACCTGAAGAAGGCGGAAGGCAGCATCGCGGAGCTGAAATACGACAAGGCTGTGGACAGCTATGAGAAAATACGCAAATACGACCCGGACAACGCCGACGCACGCAGCGGCCTGCTCACGCTCTACAACAAGCAGGCTGTCGACCAGATAGCGCTGGGCAAGCACAAAGACGCGATAAAGACCTGCGAGAAGGCTTTCAAGGTGGATTCGGAAGACGCCACCATAAAGGCTACGACCATCAAGGCCTACGAGGCTATGGGCGATGCCTGCCGCGCCAAAAGGGACTATAAAGAGGAGCGCAAGTGCTATGAGGAGATTATGAAATACGACCCCTCGCGCACCGACCTGCACGAGAAGATAGCCGTGACCTACGAGAGTCAGGGCAAGATGCAGGAGGCAGCGGAATACAGGGCGAAGAATATTGCGAGGTAGGATTTGATGTTTCTGGCCAACGATATAGCGCGATAACGATATAACGAAAAACTATCTAGGTGTACAAAAGGCTGATACTAACGGTGGCGATGCTTCTCGCTGTGACCACGCTCCGCGCTCAGGAGTTCCGCTGCGCGGTGTCGGTGAACTACCAGAAGCTGCTCACTACTACGCAGGGCTATGCTTCTGATGACAAGAAGGTCTTTGACAATATGAAGCAGGCTATCGAGGATTTTGTCAACTCGCGCAAGTGGACTAGTCTTGAACTACAGAGTAATGAAATGATAGAGTGCGGCATAAGTATTATACTGAACGAACGCACATCTGCCACCGACTTCAAAGGCCAGCTGTCCATCCAGTTGAAACGTCCAGTGTATAACTCAAACTACACCACTGGGTTGTTTAACTACATCGAGAACAACGACTTTATGTTTTCATATACGGAGGGACAGCCTCTTGATTTCGACGTGAACACTTTTTATTCAAACCTATCCTCGGCTATAGGCTACTATATGTACATCATGTTGGGTTTGTATTTTGACTCGTTCGGTGAGATGGGAGGGACTCAGTTCTATGACGTGGCGCAGGCTATATGTCAGACGGCATCCAACTCGGGCTACAAGGGCTGGCACTCGTCGGAGAGTCAAAAAGCACGTTATTGGTTTATGGAGAACCATACAAATTCAGCATATTCCAACCTCCGCCTCGCCTACTATTATTACAATCGTCTTGGTTTGGACATGATGACCAAAGACCAGCAGCAGGCGCGCCAGAACATCATACAGGCGCTGAAATACATCCAGCAGGTCCACAAGGTGCGTACCAACCTGCTTTCGGTGCAGGCGTTCTTCGACGCGAAGATATCGGAGATAGTGTCCATCTTCACGCCGGCTCCGCCTGAGGAACAGAAAGAGGTCTATCTCGTAATCAAAGAAGTCAGTCCAGTAAACGTCACAAAGCTTACTGGTTTTAACACAAAGTAGTGGTTGAAGTCAACAGATGTCGCAGTGGCATACATTCGAATACTCAAAAGAATAACACATTAATACAATAAATTCCTATGAACATTCCAATACAGAAAGATTTGGTGGACAGAATTGCCGCCGACAACAAAATCAAGAATCCTGGAAAAGCCTCCATCCGCGAGATGCGCAAGATGATACAGGACATAGAAGGCGAGACGGGCGTCCGTTTCGTGAAGATGGAGATGGGCATCCCCGGATTGCCCGCCCCCAAGATTGGCGTCGATGCGCAGATTGAGGCGCTCCGCAACGGTGTGGCTTCCATCTATCCCGAAATCTACGGTACCGCCGACTTCAAGAAAGAGGCTGCCCGCTTTGTGAAGAACTTCCTCGACATCGACGTGACTCCCGACTGCTGCGTGCCTACGGTGGGCTCGATGCAGGCCGGCTTCGCCTCGTTCCTCACGCTGACCCGCTACGACGCCAAGAAGACCAAGGTGCTCTTTATCGACCCGGGCTTCCCCGTGCAGAAACAGCAGTGCAGAGTGCTGGGCATCCCGATGAAGACCTTCGACGTGTATGAGTATCGCGGCGACAAACTGCGCGACAAACTCGAAGAAGAACTGAAAGACGGCGACGTGGCTTGCCTCATCTACAGCTCGCCCAACAACCCCGCTTGGTTCTGCTTCACCGACCACGAGCTGAAGATTATCGGCGAGATGGCCAACAAATACGGAGTGGTGGTGCTCGAAGACGACGCATACTTCCTGATGGATTTCCGCAAGGACTACAGCGTTCCCGGAAAGGCTCCGTTCCAGCCCACTGTGGCGAAATACACCGACCGCTACGTGCTTATGATCTCCGGCTCGAAGAGCTTCTCATACGCCGGCGAGCGTATAGCCATGATGGTGTGCAGCCCGATGCTGTACAACATGGAGTGCCCCGACCTGGCCCGCTACTACAGCCAGACACAGCTCGGACGCGCCCTTATCTTCGGCACGCTCTACTGCCTCTCGAGCGGCACAGCCCACTCGGTGCAGTACGCTATGGCGGCGATGCTCAAAGGCGCCAACGACGGCACGTTCAACTTCGTGCAGGACATCAAGGAATATGGCGAGAAGGCCAACGTGATGAAGAAACTCTTCACCGACAACGGGTTCTATATCGTCTATGACAAAGACATGGGCGAGGACATCGGCGACGGCTTCTACTTCACCTTCTGCTATCCCGGTATGGACGGAGTGGACCTGCTCAACGAGCTGATACGCTACGGCGTGAGCGCCATCGCACTCGACATCACGGGTTCGCACAAGCAGGGCATCCGCGCCTGCGTGGCTCTGGTACAGCGCGACCAGTTCCCCGACCTGAAAGAGCGCCTGGAGAAATTCCACGCCGACCACCCGGTGAAATAAAAATATTCAAACCAACTTAATTTGATTGAATCATGAGTCAGTTCCTTTCAAAAACTAGTAAAGAGTATCGCGAACAAGCCGCATCGACGCTTGTGGGCAAGATGACGCCGATAGTCCCCGCCACCTTGGTTTATTTCCTTATAAGTGCAGTCACCTCTATTGTGAACGGACATCCTTCGACGACGTCGTGGGTGTGGAGTCTTGTCACAACGCTGGTGATTATGTTTGTGGAGATGCCGTTGGCTTTTTCATACACAACGGCTTTTATGCCGCTTGTGAGAAATGGGGAGCATAAGGACTTTATGGAGAAGGTGTTCAGCGTTTTCTCAAACGGAAACTATGTCCGTGCCCTTTGTGTTTCGCTTCTGACGGGCGTCTATATATTTCTTTGGATGCTTTTGCTCATAATCCCTGGAATAATCAAAGCCTATTCCTATGCGATGACATACTATATTGCTAAAGACCATCCAGAGATGTCGGCTGAGGAGTGTGTACACGAGAGCCGTATGATGATGCAAGGCCACAAGGGAAAGCTTTTCCTGCTGGATTTGAGCTTTATCGGATGGATTTTGCTTGGCTGCCTTACGCTTGGTATCCTCATGCTTTGGGTTGAACCTAAAATAGCAACAGCCCATGTGCATTTTTATGAAGATCTCAAGGCTTATAAGGCAGAACAGCCAGTTGAAGATGAAAAATAACAGTTAAGAGGCAAAGTAATAAACTTTATAGTCAGAAAGCAGGAGCCGAAACACATACGATTCGGCTCCTGCTTTTTAGTCAAGCATGGCAAATAGATATACATGGGCTATCAGTATAATCGGAACGCCTATTGTGAACTTTAATTTTTTTGTTTTGTGGCGGAACGCAATCATACCTATCAGCGCCCCTATGCTGCCACCAATGACGGCCATTAGTAAAAGTGTGGTTTCTGGTATTCGTTGTCTTCCTCGTATTGCCTTTCGTTTGTCCAAGCCATAAATAGTGAGGGACAACAAGTTGATTGCTGCTAGAAATAATACTAATGTGTTGCTCATGTTGGTTCCAGGGTTTCGCTGTTTTTCTTTTAGTTTGCAAATATACCCAATGTTTTGCAAATTGAGATGTTCTATTCTCGGCATTTGGTTGTTGTTCCTCGTAATTTTAAATTATGTTTATTGCATCTGAAGATTGTTTGTTTTTTTTAGGTTAGGTTAGGTTAGGTTAGGTTAGGTTAGGTTAGGTTAGGTTAGGTTGGGTTGGGTTGGGTTGGGTTGGGTTGGGTTGGGTTGGGTTGGGTTGGGTTGGGTTGGGTTGGGTTGGGTTGGGTTGGGTCATAAAGTTCGCTAATTTTTATGAAAATACGTTTCGGGTGTTTGTGGAGAGTGAATTGTAAAGTCTTTTCATGCAAATGGATTTGAATTGTATGTTGTATTGTGTGTTGGTTGAGTGTTTTATAAGAGGCTGATTTGCAGATTGTATATTTGTTTTGTTTGTTTTTTGGAAGCGCTTTTTGGGAATTTTGTTGGCGGTGATATGCTTTGTGAAGTCGTTTTTATTTGTATTTTTGCAGGCGATTTGAGTGAGTCGGATTGTGTAGATTTTATTAATCTAATTAACTTGGATTGTAAAAATGAAGAACAAGTATTACGATTTAATTGACCAGACGTTCGATTTTCCGCAGGATGAATTCCGTACGGAGGACGGCGAACTTATGTTTCACGACATTCCACTGATGGAGATTATCAAGCAGTATGGCACGCCGCTGAAGATCACCTATCTGCCGAAGATAAGCTCGCAGATACAGAGGGCGAAGCGTATGTTTAACGTGGCTATAGCGAAGACCGACTACAACGGCACGTATAACTATTGCTACTGCACCAAGAGCAGCCATTTCTCGTTTGTGATGGAGGAGGCGCTTAAGAACGAAGTGAACCTCGAGACGTCGTCGGCATTCGACATCAATCTGATACAGGAGCTCTATGAGCAGCAGCTCATAGACAAGGACAAGTTTATCGTCTGCAACGGGTTCAAGAAGCAGCAGTATATAGAGAATATAGTGAACCTGTATAACGAGGGGTTCTACAACGTGGTGCCCATTCTGGATAACAAAAGCGAGTACTATACCCTCGACGAGATGCTGGAGAGTCCGGCTGTGCCGATGAAGCTCGGCATACGCATCGCGGCTGAAGAAGAGCCGAAGTTTGACTTCTACACATCGCGACTGGGAATAAGATACAACGATATACTGAGTTTCTATGAGGAGCAGATAAAGCCGAACAAGAAGTTTACCTTCAAGATGCTTCACTTTTTCATCAATACCGGAATACGCGACACGGCCTACTACTGGAACGAGCTGTCGAAGTGCTTGAACGTGTACTGTGACCTGAAACGGGTGTGTCCGGAGCTCGACTCGCTGAACATCGGAGGCGGGTTCCCGTCGAAGACTTCGCTGGCGAGCAACTTCGACTACGAGTATATGGCGGAGGAGATACTGAATCAGATAAAGACTATCTGCACTAACCGCGGAGTGGAGGAACCGAACATCTTCACCGAGTTCGGCTCGTTTACGGTGGGCGAAAGCGGCGCCACCTTATATAGTATATTGGGACAGAAGCAGCAGAACGACCGCGAGCTGTGGTATATGATAGACAGCTCGTTCATCACGACGCTGCCGGACACGTGGGGCATCAACCAGCGTTTCATCATGCTGCCCATCAACCACTGGGATTGCGAATACCAGCGGGTGTTCCTCGGCGGACTCACCTGCGACAGCGAGGACTACTACAACGCCGACTCGCACGCCAACGCCATCTTCCTGCCGAAGCTGCAGAAGGACGAGCCGCTCTACATAGGCTTCTTCCACACGGGAGCTTATCAGGAGTCGCTGGGCGGATATGGCGGCATACAGCATTGTCTCATACCTGCACCTAAACATATTATAATAGATAAGGTCGAAAACGGAGAATATACCACCAAACTCTTCGCCAAGGAGCAGAGCCACAAGTCGATGCTGAAGATTTTGGGATACTAGGTACGTGATTAGTGAAGATGTGAAAGTGTGAATTGACAATACTTACCACTAATTGTTTGAAACTTTGAATTATCCCGATTTTTGGAACTCTCGTCGCGACGACACCCACAAGGGTGACTATGGGCATGCTTTGCTGGTGGCGGGAAGCTATGGGAAGATGGGATGCGCTGTGTTGGCGGCTCGTGCCTGTATGCGCAGCGGTGTCGGACTTCTGACGGTACATCTCCCTGAGAATGGGTTGAATATCGTCCAGTGCACGGTGCCCGAGGCGATGACGTCGATTGACTATGACGGGATGCTCTTTTCAAATGTGCCGTCGAACTTGTCTCGATACGACGCTTTGGCAGTAGGACCTGGTATAGGTACGGCCGAAAGGACCTTTCTTGCCCTCAGGTCGCTCCTTGCCGACTGGGGCGAACGGCCGTTGGTACTCGACGCCGACGCACTCAACATCGTTGCTCAACATAACGACCTGATGCCGCTGCTGAAAGTCCACACCATTGTGACGCCACACGCCAAAGAGTATGAACGGCTGTTCGGCGACGCCGACCCATCGGATGCGGCGAAAGAGAACGGCATAGTGATAGTGAAAAAAGGTCATCACACCAAAGTCTATTCGCCCGACGGCGAAATATATGAAAACACGACGGGCAATCCTGGTATGGCGACTGCCGGCAGCGGCGATGTGCTGACGGGTATTCTGCTGGCTCTTTTGGCACAACGGATGCCTTTGTTCGAGGCCGCCTGTTTCGGAGTGTATATTCATGGCAAATCTGCCGACATAACAGCCTCTTTTCAGCCTCAAGCCACCATTATCGCCAGCGATATCATTGATGGCTTGAAACTCGTAACAGGCTGAGTGATAGTGCGTAAGGCTGTGTGCTGAATTAATTTGCAAAAAAAAATTTTGCCATATCAGGAAAACTGCGTACTTTTGCACCCGATTTGAGAGAAACAAGTCAACCCTTCCTCAATAGCTCAGTTGGTTAGAGCACCTGACTGTTAATCAGGGGGTCGCAGGTTCAAGTCCTGCTTGGGGAGCAAGAAAGCCGCAGAGATGCGGCCTTTTTTGTATCTGTTTATGCGTCTGTTCGCCGTCATACTCGTAGCTGCTTTCGTCGCTTTAGCTCTGCTTATGGTAGGACTCGGTGTGAAGGTGCTGGTGCGCAAGAAAGGCGAGTTCAAACGCCACTGTGCCAGCCGTGATCCCTATACGGGCGAGTCGAACGGGTGTGTGTGTGGAAAGCGTATGGACGCCAGATGCAAGTCGAAAGAGAAATACCAGCCGCTCGACGTGAACGAGAACATGATGGAGGAGATGAGGTGCGTGCCCGCACGGGGCAAATAGCAGTCAGCGGCTCCACTAACACAATAACGCAATCCAAAACATATCAACATCAAACATATCAACGATAATTATGTCCACACATATAGTTATAATGGCAGGCGGCATCGGAAGCCGCTTCTGGCCGATGAGCGTTCCTGAATACCCCAAGCAGTTTATCGATGTGCTCGGATTGGGTCGCACCCTCATACAGATGACCGTTGACCGGCTGCTGCCGCTTTGTCCTATAGAAAATATCTGGATTGTGACGTCGGAGAAATATGCCTCCATAGTGCGCGAGCAGCTTCCCGATATTCCGACGGACAATATTCTGGCCGAGCCGGAAGCCCGCAACACCGCTCCATGTATCGCTTACGCCAGCCGCAAGATAGCCAAACGAGACAAAGACGCACGTATCATCGTGACCCCGAGCGACGCTCTTGTGTTAAAAACCGACGAGTACCGCAGAGTGCTGAACGAGGCGCTCGAGTTCACCCAAACCCACGACGCCATCGTCACCATAGGCATTAAACCTAGTCGTCCCGAAACGGGTTACGGCTACATCCAGTCGTCGCAAGAAAAGGTGTCGGGCGATGTGGAGCGGGTGGCTGCCTTCAAAGAGAAACCCGACCTGGAAACGGCTAAATACTATCTCGAAAACGGATCCTACCACTGGAATGCCGGTATATTCGTGTGGAGTGTTGCCACGATAGAGCGTTCGCTCCGCACCTTCGCTCCGCAGATTGCAGGGGTGATGGACAACATCGAGCCGTCGCTATACACCGCCGACGAGCAGGCAACACTGCGCCAGCTGTTCCCGACTTGCGACAAGATAAGCATCGATTACGCGGTGATGGAGAAGGCCGACAACATACATGTCATTGCCGCCGACCTTGGATGGAGCGACCTTGGCACATGGGGCTCCCTGCTGCAAAACGCTGTACATGACGAGCAAGGCAACGCCGTGATAGGGACGAACATCGACTTGCACAACTGCGAAGGCTGCGTGGTCCATGTGTCGGACATGGACAGAGTGATTGTCGAAGGTCTAAAAGACTGTATTGTGGCCGTTAAGGATGGCCGCCTGTTAATATGCCGTCTCTCACAGGAACAGCATATCAAAGAGTTTAGCAGTCAGTCTTGAGAGTCGAGAGGTTAAGGTCAAAGTAACGTCAAGGTTAAGGTTAGCCGAAGGCTTTATTATCAATCCTTGATGTACTTCTCCGGGTGGCGGGCGGTGAACTGCTTGTAGTATTCTTTAATCTTCACCATGTCGGCGTCGAAGTCGCCCGTCGGGTAGAATGTCGGTCCTACACCCATAATCTTTTTCTTGTAGTCGCCGTAGGTTAGGACTATGGGCACATTTGCCTGCGTCGCAATTTCGTAGAATCCACGTTTCCAGCGTTTCACAGGTTTGCGTGTTCCTTCGGGTGTTATCACTATCACCTGGCGCTCGTTTTCGTTGTACAGCTTCACCGCCTGCTCGACCATGTGGTTCTTGCGGTTGCCGCGGTCGATGGGCACTCCGCCGTAGTGGAGAAGCACTCGACGGGTGAAGAAATTGAAAAACTCTTTCTTGATAAAGACACCGTAGTTTACCTTTAGCACCCAGAGGCAGGTGACGCCCAGCAGGAAATCCCACACGCTGGTGTGAGGAGCCATGATATATACGGCATGCTCTATTTCGGGACGGGAGCCGTGCGGATGAGGTACGTCATATTTCCACCCGAAGAGCTTGACTAAGGCGATGCATAATTTTTTCATAATAGAAACCGTTTATTTGGCACCCCATTGAAACTTTAGTTGGTCTATCTTTTTCTGCTGCTGCTGTTTCTGATTTGCTTTTATGCTGTTGTAGATTTCGCGGATGACCTTTTTTGTGTATAGCGGGAAGTCGGACTTTATCATCCAGTCGTAATATGAAGGCTCTTTCTTGAATACAGAGATAACGGGTTCGCCTTTGTATTTGCCAAAGTTAAACACTTCGCGTCCTTGCTTGTCGATGCCTATGTGTCCTGCCAGGTCGGCCCACTGTGATGTGGTGGTAAACTTGCTCAGTTCCTCGACATTGTTCACTACAGGATGTGTCACTTTTCCGTTGAAATCTGTATATTCAGCATCTTTGTATCGGTCCAGCTGTGCTTTCAGCACCTCGTAGGTTGCCAACGTATCTGCATCGGCCGAGTGGGCGTTGTCGAGATTTTTTCCACAGTAGAAAGTGTAGGCCGCTTTGAGGGTGCGTTGTTCCATTTTGTGGAAAATGTTCTGCACATCGACAAGGTGTCTGTTCTTTATATCGAAGTCAATGCCGATGCGAAGAAATTCTTCCACCAACATTGGTACATCGAATTTGTTACTATTGTATCCCGCAAGGTCGGCGTTGCCGATAAATTCAAGCAGTGTATGGGATAGATCTCTAAATGTGGGTTTGTCGGCGACATCACTATCATGAATGCCGTGAATGGCTGTGCTCTCTTCAGGGATGTGTATGGTGTTGCCTTCCTGGTCTGTGGGACGAATACGGTGAACCAAGGTCTCGCACGAGTGGTTGGGGTTTACTTTGTGGAGGCATATTTCCACGATGTGGTCGTGACCGACAACAACTCCAGTGGTCTCAAGGTCGAAGAAAACGATGGGTCTTAAAAGGTTGAGTTCCATTTTTTGAATGTTTTGCGGTGAGTGGTGAATAGGCAGTAAGGGTTAATTGGTCATCGTGATGTTAGGTTAGGTTGTTGCTTGCTTTGTGGATTTTAAGGAGAGTGTAGAGTAGTTGCTCTGCTCGATCGAGTGGCAGCATGTTGGCTCCGTCTGATTTTGCGTTGGCGGGGTCCGGGTGAGTCTCCATAAATATTCCGTCACACTGCACTGCCACTGCAGCGCGTCCTATGGTCTCGATCATTTCAGGATTTCCTCCGCTTATGCCGCTTGGTTGGTTTGGCCGTTGCAGTGAATGGGTTATGTCAACCACAACGGGTACTTGGTATTTGCGCATTTCGGTGACTCCCCTGAAGTCTACCACCAAGTCTTGATATCCAAAGGTGGTACCTCGCTCGGTGAGCATTATGTTGTTGTTGCCGCAGTGTTTAACTTTTGCGATGGCGTGTGTCATGGCTTCGGGAGCAAGAAACTGTCCTTTCTTTATGTTGACGCAGCGGCCGGTTTTCGCAGCAGCTTCGAGAAGAGAGGTCTGCCGACAGAGAAATGCCGGAATTTGTAACACATCAACGAATGGGGCAACCATGTCTGCATCAGCTTCGTTGTGTATGTCGGTGATGACTGGTATGTTTAGTTTTTCGCGTATATTGGCTAATATCTCAAGCCCTGCGATGTCGCCTATGCCAGTGAAAGAATCGATACGTGTGCGATTGGCTTTCTTGTAGGAGGCTTTGAAAATGAATGGTATTTCGAACTTGTTAGTGATTTCGAGAATCCTTTCGGCTATAGTCATAGGGCTTTGTGGATCCTCTATAACGCAAGGACCGGCAATCAGGAAGAAATTGCCGGTCGCTTTGTGTTTGAGATTCTCTAAAAGAGGGTACATCTTTTTTAGAAGTTTGTATCAATTTGGTTCAGAACGTCATTGTCATCGATAGGGGATGGGTAGTCAGTGGCGTAATTGTCGCGTTCGTCGTTATCTCGACGGCGGCCTCCGTTACTACGCTGGATAGAAATAATCAAGGCTCCGAGCATACGTGTAAGTTCCATTAGTATTTCACGTGATTTCTGGCAAGCACTGAGGTCTAACAGTCCGTTGTCGGTGGCTACGGCGGTGAACACCACACATTCGCGTATGGCGGTCTTGGCTATTTTGAGATAGTATTCGAATTGCGTCTTGTTGCGTGCGGAGCCTTCGGCTATGTTCAAAGCAATGTCGAAAGCCGAACGGCAGAACGACGAAACCAAGGTTTCTTGGCACTTGTTTTTTGGTTCATTAATGGTTTGCAGTAGCCATGAACTATAGTCTGTGGCTTTGGCGTAGAGCCGTAAATCCTCGAAACGGAAAAAACTCGCGTTTTTTTCTTGATCTTCCATGGGGTGTTAGTTTTTAGGTGATTAGTTAAGAGGGTTGGTAATGTGAAAACAATAGAACCTTGGATGCTATATTTCCACTATATTTCTGCGAAATAGCGCATAAATTGGGTGCGCATTGCAACGGATGCCTTGTCGTGGGTGGGTACGCTCATGATGCCTCGAAATTGGTCAATCCGGTCGTAGCCTTTCTTGTTCATCCATTCGCGTAATCCAGCATTGAGAATGTCGAGATACTCAATGCCGTTTTTATATAGACACGAAACCACCTGTACGCTTCCAGCACCTGCAAGAAGTAGTTTCACCACATCTTCGGGCGAATAGACACCACCGACTGCAGAGATGGGGCATCTCAGTTTGTTGGTGAGTATCGCAATCCAGCGCAGTGTGTCGTAAAACATATCGTGTGGTGATAGGCAACTGGCGCTTCTCATTGTCATATCGTCGATGTCAATATCTATTTGCATAGACTTGTTGAACATCGTTATGCCTTGAATTCCCAACCAAGATAGGCGCTGCATAAATTTGGCCATATCTGTGAAATATGGGCTAACCTTTACAGATATTGGTATTGACACCGCAAGTCGCATTGACTGGATGATGTTGGTGTAGGTGCGTTCCACGTCCTCTGATGATAGCGAGGTTTCGTATGGCAGAATGGCCATGTTAAGTTCCAACGCTTTGCAGCCGCAGTCCTCGAACCGTTTGGCATAGGATAGCCAATTCTCATGTGAGAAGCAGTTGATGCTGCCTATCACGGGGATAGTTAGTCGCTGTGTGGCCTCTTTTATGACAGCAAAGCGCTTGTCAAGCATGTCATCTGCCACATGGCTAGCTATATATTCATAGCTTTCGCCATAGTGCTCGGTTGGCGCGGTCATGGAGGTGTTCTTCTTTATATAGTGAATGATTTCCTCTTCGAAAACCGATTTCAATATTACGGCTCCTGCACCATGCTGTTCGATGCGTAACAAGTCTTCGACGCTGGTCGTGAGACCACAGCTGCCGACAATGATTGGGCTTTTCAGCGTTAGTCCCAAATATTCGTTTGTTGTGTCCACAATTTTTCGTTTTTAGTATGTGCAAAAGTAGATAATTTACTGTAATTAAGCAAATTTTAATTGGATTATTTTTTTTACTGCTTAAATGGATGATGTGTAAGTAATTGAAAATTAATCCGTAATGGCTATTATGTTTTTTTGCGTGAAATGTTTTGGACAGTTGGTTTATAAAATAATTTTTCCTTAAAGATAAATTTTAAGTATCTTTGCACCTCAAAATTGGCATATAGAACTAACACAGAAACGCAATAAAACATAATAACAACATGAAAGATTCAAAAATTGAGAAAGAACTCAAAAATAGCGATAGCAAAGATTTGAGTGTGGCTGTTTCAAAAGCTGAACAGTTTGCTGAAAAAAACGTCAAATGGATTCTTATTGGAGTCGCCGTGATAGTTGCTGTGGTAGTACTCTATTTCCTCTTGATAAAGCCTGCCCTGCAGAACCGTGAGAATGATGCTGCTGCCGATAATTTCAAGGCAGAGTATTGGTTCGGGCAAGGAGAGTACGAACTCGCACTCAACGGTAGCGATAGTTTGGATTTTCTTGGTTTCGCAGAATTAGCATCATCTAATAAGGGGACAAAGGCTTGCAACCTTGCCAAGTACTATGCTGGTATCTGCTGCCTCAATCTTGGACAGTATGATGAGGCTCTCGACTATTTCAAATCATACAAAGGTAAGGACGAATTTACACGTCCACTTAATGAAATGTTGAAAGGGGATGCTGAATGGGAACTCAATAACGAGTCTGCCGCATTGCGCCACTATGAGAAAGCTGCCAAGATGTGCAAGGACAACTTTGTTGTGGCTCCTACAGCACTCTATAAGGCTGGACGTGTTTGCCTCGCTATGGGCGACAATGTTAAGGCTTTGGTATATTTCAAACAGATAAAGTCGGACTATCCAGAATCAACGGAGTGGACCACAATAGACAAGTATATTGCATTAGCAGAGGCTGCACAGTAGTATGTAATGTTTATTAAAATAATGAGGGGGAATGCCAGCTGGCATTCCCCCTCATTATTTTGGATTGGAGATTGGATTGTCAAAATGTTCGACGTCAAACGTTACTACTTGAAGTACTCCACGCCAGACTCGAAGATGAGCTGGTCGGTGTTGCCGTAGATGTTGAGGAAGGCCCCCTGGCTGCGACGCTCTGAGTGTCCCATCTTGCCCAGCACACGTCCGTCGGGACTGGTGATGCCCTCGATGGCGCAGTAGGAGCCATTCATATTATACTCCTCGTCCATGGTGGGGTTGCCGTCGAGGTCAACATACTGCGTAGCCACCTGTCCGTTCTTGAAGAGACGGTCGATCCACTCCTGCGGTGCCACAAAGCGGCCTTCGCCATGCGAGATGGGAATGACGTAGGTGGCGCCCAGCTCGGCTTTCCTGAGCCACGGGCTCAGGTTGGAGGTAACCCTGGTATAGGCCATCTTGCTCTGGTGGCGTGCGATGGTGTTGAAAGTCAGCGTCGGTGCGTCGTCGGTCTGCGGCAGTATCTCGCCGTAAGGCACCAATCCCAGCTTGACCAGCGCCTGGAATCCGTTGCAGATGCCTATCATCAGGCCGTCGCGCTTCTGCAGCAGATCCATCACGGCGTCGGAGATGCGCTGGTTGCGGAAGACGCTGGTGATAAACTTGGCTGACCCTTCGGGCTCGTCGCCTGCGCTGAATCCGCCAGGAATCATTATTATCTGACTGTTGTTGATGGCTTTCACGTAGGCGTCGACACTCTCGCGTATCTGCTGACCGTTCTGGTTGCGGAACACTATGATTTCGCTCTCGGCACCGGCACGGTTGAAAGCGCGGGCGCTGTCGTACTCGCAGTTCGTACCAGGGAAAGCTGGAATGAAGACATGCGGCTTGGCCGAATGTTGAATGTTGAATGTTGAATGTTGAAGGGGACGCTCAGCCTTGTAGAGTTTGCTTTCGACTTTCTGAGCCGTGGTATCCACTCCTGCAGTGCGGGTGGGGAACACACCCTCCAGCGTTTTCTGCCAAGCTGTGAGTGCCTCTTCGATGCTAATTGTGAATTGTGAATTGTGAACTTTGAATTGGGGTTCGGATGTCACTTCGCCTATCTTCTCGCAGCGGAAGGGCAGTGCGTCTACCGAGGCGACCTCGACGACGATATTGCCGTAGTGCTTGTCGGTCAGGCCTTCGCTCTTGCAGAGCGTCACACCCAGCTTGTTGCCGAAGGCCATCTTGCTGACCGCTTCGACGATGCCGCCGAATCCCACCGCGTAGGCGCTGAGCACCTCGCCCGCCTCGATGGCTTTACGCAGTGCGGCATACTGGTTGAGCGCGTCCTCGTAGTCGGGCATTCCGTACTGGTCCTTCTTCACGTCGAGCATCACGAGGGTGCTGCCCGCTTTCTTCAGTTCGGGCGTCACCACGTGTTTGAGGTCGCTGATACCTACAGCAAACGAGCACAGCGTAGGCGGCACGTCGATATCGTTGAACGTACCCGACATTGAGTCTTTACCGCCTATGGCAGGCAGATGGAGTCCCATCTGGGCGTGGTAGGCGCCGAGCAGAGCGGCGAACGGCTCGCCCCAGCGGTAGGGGTCGTTGCCGAGTTTCTTGAAATATTCCTGGAAGGTGAGCCTCACCCTCGATGCGTCGCCACCGGCGGCAGCTACCTTTGCCACCGACGAGAGCACGGCATAGACGGCGCCGTGGAACGGCGACCAGCTGGTGAGGTAGGGATCCATGCCGTATGACATGATGGTGACGGTGTCGCATTTTCCGTCAAGCAGCGGCAACTTGCCGATCATGCTCTGTGTGGGCGTGAGCTGGTACTTTCCGCCGTATGGCATCACCACACTGCCCGCTCCTATCGAGCTGTCGAACATCTCGACCAGTCCTTTCTGCGAGCAGACGTTGAGGTCGGCCAAGGTGGAAAGCCAAAGCGATTTCAATTCCGAATTTTGAATGTTGAATTTTGAATTGCTTTCGCATTGAGCGTACCCTTTTGGCATCGAGACGCTCACGGTGGTCTCCTGATGGGCGCCGTTGGTGTCGATAAAGCGACGGCTCAGGTTGACTATCTCCTTACCGCGCCAGCTGATGACCATGCGTGGCTCTTTGGTGACGGTGGCGACCACCGTGGCTTCGAGGTTCTCCTCGTCGGCATACTGCAGCATCTTGTCCACATCCTTCGGGTCAACCACGACGGCCATTCTCTCCTGGCTCTCGCTGATGGCGAGCTCGGTGCCGTCGAGTCCGGCATATTTCTTAGGCACCTTGTCGAGGTTTATCTGCAAGCCGTCGGCCAGCTCGCCGATAGCCACACTCACGCCGCCGGCACCGAAGTCGTTGCATTTCTTTATGATTGAAGAAACCTCCTCGCGGCGGAACAAGCGCTGTATCTTGCGTTCGGTCGGCGCGTTACCTTTCTGCACCTCCGCGCCGCAGGTGGTGAGACTCTTGGTGGTGTGGCTCTTCGAAGCTCCCGTCGCACCGCCTATGCCGTCGCGTCCCGTACGTCCGCCGAGCAATATGATCACATCGCCGGGATCGGAGGTGAGACGTTTCACAGCGCGACGCGGGGCGGCTGCGATAACCGCACCGATCTCCATACGCTTAGCCACGTAGTTGGGATGGTATATCTCGTTGACCAAGCCGGTGGCGAGTCCTATCTGGTTGCCGTAGGAGCTGTAACCGTGTGCGGCGGTGGTGACAATCTTGCGCTGAGGAAGCTTGCCGGGCAGTGTGGCTTCGATAGGTTTGGTGGGGTCGGCAGCTCCGGTCACTCGCATAGCCTGATAGACGTAGGTACGGCCCGAAAGCGGGTCGCGGATACATCCACCCAGACAGGTGGCTGCACCACCGAAGGGCTCTATCTCGGTGGGGTGGTTGTGTGTCTCGTTCTTGAAGTTTATGAGCCACTCCTCGCGGTTGCCGTCTATAACCACCGGCACCACGATGGAACAGGCGTTGATTTCGTCGCTCGGCTCCTGGTCGTCGAGGATGCCGGCTTTCTTGAGCCGCTTGGCGGCAAGGGTTCCGATATCCATCAGGCAGACGAACTTGTCGTCGCGTCCTGCATAATGCTCTTTGTGGTCGGTGAGGTACTGCTTGAAGGCGCCTTCTATAAGCGGACGGTAGAAGCCGTCGTCGAACTTGACATCCTTCAGCTCGGTGGCGAAGGTGGTGTGGCGGCAGTGGTCGCTCCAGTAGGTGTCGAGCACACGAATCTCGGTCACCGACGGGTCGCGTTTTTCCTCACCGCGGAAGTAGTTTTGTATGTGGAGGAAGTCTTTGAAGGTCATCGCGAGTCCAAGTCCATCGTAGAGCTTCTTCAGCTCGCCTTCAGCCATGTCCTTGAATCCGTCGAAAATGAGCACGTCGGCCGGTTCGTCGAAGTGGTCTTCGAGGGTCTGCGGCTTGGTGTCGTCGGTCACCCGGCTATCCACAGGGTTGACGCAGTGTTTTATTATCGCCTCTCGCTCTTTCTCCGTAAGGTCACCCGATATCACATAGGTCGTAGCCGACTTGATGATGGTTTTTTCGCTCTCGTTGAGCAGCTTCACGCACTGTTCAGCCGAGTCAGCCCGCTGGTCGAACTGACCGGGGAGATACTCGACCGAGAAGCAGAAGTCGTCCTTCTCAGAGTCGAACCGTTCTTCATATATCATATCCACCGGCGGCTCCGAGAAGACCGTCGTCTTGGCCTTGTTGTAGGTCTCGTCGGAGAGGTTCTCGATATCGTAGCGGATGAGCACCCTCACCGATTTCGCTTTGATGTTAAGGTAGTTGCTCAACTCCTCGTGGAGTTCCTTGGCTTTTACCGCATAGTCGCTCTTCTTCTCGACATAAATGCGTCTTACTCCTTTGGTCATATAATGGATTTTTAATTTATCTTCAAAAGATAGACTTTAACGGACTTCCCCCGAAAATATGCGTTGATGTTAATGTCTTTTCTCTTGCAAAGATACGCAAACCATTTGTAATGCTAAAAAAATTATTATTGGTTGTGGAAGTAAATTGGATTATTGAGTGTTGATTGTCTTTAGAAATCCGCGATATTAAAATTCTACTAATTCTTTTATGTTCCGTATTCGCTCCATGTTGGCGGTGCGCTCCAGCTCCTCGGGCAGATTCTCCTTCAGCAGTTCCAGGTATCTGCGTTGCATGTCGGCCACCTTCTGCAGGTGCTCGGCGTTGTCGCTCCATTCGACGTCGGCTTCTTTCATCATGGCGTCGTACAGTTTTGTCAGCGTGCGGAAGTTCTTGTAGCGGTGTGCCGTGCGGTTGCCTTCGTCTATCTGCTCGAAGAGTGCGACGTTCTGCTCCAGCTGCCGTTGCAGCGAGTCCATCGCGGCGAGGTCTTTCAGCCTCACGTGGGGTTTCGTGGTGCGGTCGCTGAGCATGTTCTCGAAGGCGGTGACGTAGTCGTCGCGCCAGCTCTTGATGTTGCGGCATTTCTCAAGAAGCGTGTTGTGACGCTGCTTGACCACGAGCTCGCGGTCATCTACGGTGTCCCAGATGTTGGCGGTTTTGCGGTATTGCTGGGCGGCGAGTTGGTCGAGCGAGAGGCGTCCGTTGTAGTCGGCGCGCACCCGTACGGCGTAGGAGTTGTAGCCGATGGAGTCGGGGCGCAGCTGGTTGACGCGGCATTGTGCCACATATCCGTGATAGGGTAGCCAGCGGATGCTGTCAATCTGGCATCCGATGACGGGGCCTACCTTCTCGAAGGCTTTGTCGAGGAGGGTGAAGAGGGAGACGCAGCGGGTTGAGGCGTCGGATGTGGAGTCTTTACGGTCGATGAGTTCGTATATCGCGCCCTTGTCGCTGTCGCATCCGGCGAGCTTCTTGTCGCGCTGCATCTGCGAGAGGGTTACGAGTATGTGGCTCAACGCGCGCTCCTGGTCGATGCGCCATTGGCGGTCAATCTCGCGTTCGGCGTTCGAGCTGAGGTAGCGCTTGCCGTAGCGGGTGGCGTAGTGTGCGTAGGTCTTGAGGTTGTCGTATTCTTTGTTGCGCTGGCGGTAGTACTCGACGGCGGCTTCGTCGCGCACGGTCTCTATCTCGGTGAGGCGTCCGATGCGGACGGTGTATTTCGGCACGTTGAAGCGCGGGGCGAAGGTGCCGATGCGGGCGTAGCGGTCGCAATGTTCGGCGTAGCGTGCCCATTGTGCCAGAAACACCTCCTGATAGTCGATGGTGTAGCCTTGGTCGGCGAGCGTGAAAAGTGTCTCGCCGCCGTCAAGATATTTGTCTATCAGCTTCTGCTCTTTGGCGGTTGTGGTTTTGGTCTCGCCCGTGATGTCGGTATAGAGGTTGGTGATGACGCTCTTCTTCAGCGTCACCTTGTCGCCGCCCTTGATGTGGCCGCGCCCGTCGATAAGGCCTTTGTCGTCGATGGTTATGGTGTTGCCGTCCTGGTCGGTGATGGCGGTTGCGCGTCCGCCTTGGAAGGTCACACGCTCGCGCAGCGCGGTGGTGCTACGGTCGTCGGGGCTGTTGTATTTCGAGTCGAGGGCGAAGGTCCATTGTCCTTCGGGTTGGCCGTCGCTGAACTGTCCTTCGACACTCCATCCGCGGTTTATCTTGTAGCGTCCGCCGGCCACTCCGCTGCCGTTGTGGCGGTAGCTCTGACGGTACTGCCCGTTGAGCATCCCGCGCACATAGGTGCGGCTCTCCGAGTACTGCTGGTTGTCGTTGTGCTGGCCGGCGTCCCAGCCGCTCCTGCCCGTGACGGTCATCGTGCCGTCTATCTTGCGCTCGCCGTCTACGGATGCGAAAGGGATGCTCCTGACGCATCGGAATGGCAGAAGGTCGCTGTAGGGCGGACGGTATTCGACGGTGTCGGTGCGCGTCTGCGCTGTGGCGCCGAACGTCACGGCACAAAGCAAAACGGCGGCAAAAGACTTGAGGTTCAGCATAGGTGTTCAGTTTTTAGGGACAAAATCCCTAAAAAAACGCTGAAACCCTTAGTTTTATTGCCTACGCGATAATCAAGTCGGCAGCAATACCGTCGGCATGGAGCAGTCCTTTCTCGGTGGGACGGTAATGTCCGTTCTGGATGTAGATGTATCCTTCCATGATGTATTTTAGGATGTTGTCTTTCAGGCCGTCGGCGAAAACGGGGTCGAGTTTGGAGATGTCAATTCCTTCGGTGGTTCTGAGCGCGGTCATGATGTACTCGTTGAAGGCGTCGATTTCAGATATTTTTTCCATTTCAAAATAGGTGTTGTTATTGTTTATTCCGTTGATATATTGCGTTGTGTCGGCTATGTTCCATCGGCGGTGGGAGCCGTCGAAGGAGTGGGCGGAAGCGCCGAAACCCATATAGGGCGTGTGGTCCCAGTAGCGGCTGTTGTGGCGCGAGCGGTAGGGCTCACGGCAGAAGTTGGAAATCTCGTATTGCGTAAATCCGTTGCTGCCGCACCAGTCGAGCAGCGTCTTGTATCTCGCCAATTCCTCATCCTCGTCGGGCATCCGCACCCGTCCGCTCTTTATCTGCTGCTCCAGTATGGTGCCGGGCTCCACCGTGAGGGCGTAGCAGGAGAGGTGCTGCACGTCGAGTTTCGCCGCCGTGTCGAGGTTCGATGTCCATTGCTCGGCGCTCTGACCGGGGATTCCGTAGATGAGGTCAATCGACACGTTGCGGTAGCCACGCTCTTTCAGGTTCGCCACCGCTCGCACCGCATCTTCACCGCTGTGTCGGCGGTTGAGCGTATGCAGGTCGGCGTCGGCGAACGACTGTACTCCCACGCTCACGCGGTTGAACGCCCCAAGGCTCCGCAGGTCGGCCACATACTCTTTGGTCAGACATTCGGGGTTGGCTTCGATGGTCCACTCCTCTGTCTCCGAGAGGCAGAAACTGCGGTGCAGCTGCTCTACTATCTGCCCCAGCTGGCTGACGGAGAGTAGGGTAGGGGTGCCGCCGCCGAAATAGACGGTACGCACCTTGTGCGGTTTCGGCCACACCTCTTCGGCACGCAGCTCGATTTCGCGGCAGAGCGTATCGACGTACGTCTGCACATCGCCTCCCACCCGCGAATAGAATCCGCAGTAGCTGCACTTGCGCACGCAAAAAGGTATGTGAATGTAAAGCATGACTTGTGATTAATAGGCCTCTCCGGCGGACTCATCTGCCGAAGGCGAGGGTGGCGGCGAGTGTCCATTTGATTTGCAAATATACTATATATTTTGAAAGCGAAAAAAAACAGGCGGAATCGACATCTGCCAATCCCGCCTGCGATTGCCTGTCTTGCAGGGCGTTATTTCTTTCCCGTTGCGCGCAAATAGCGGTGGTATAAATAGTTTAGGCTGCTTCCGTGGGCAAGAATGAACCCCATCGCCACGAAGTTCACCCATACGCCCGAACTGATTTCAGGCGCCTCTTTTGCGGCAAAGTATATGATGACCGCCAGGATGAGACCTCCGATTGCGGATGCCATGTTAGTGCGGCGCCAGTAGGGTTCGAAACCTTCCGGCTGTTTGAAGTCCTTGCGGCGGAACCACATCACAATCCATGCGACTCCCAGCAAGATTGAGGGCAGATAAACCCAACGCTCGTCCATGGTTTGGTGAAAAGCGAAATAAAGTGCGCTGACAGCAATGCCGGCTATGCTGAAGCACTCTTCTATAATTGCCTGTTTTTTCATGTTACGATGATTTTGATGGTTAATATGCAGGCAAAGTTACTGAAAAAATATCGTACAAGAGATGCGTTTTTTTTTTTTTTTTTTTGATAAATCGTTGGTAATTACTGTGTTGTGTGTGCGCGATTTTTCGATTCGGAGACGTCTAAACACAAAACAAAAGCCCCAGACACATTGTCTGAGGCTTTGTTTTTGTAGCGGGGACGAGAATTGAACTCGTGACCTCCGGGTTATGAATCCGACGCTCTAACCAACTGAGCTACCCCGCCAGCGTGAAAGTCGAAATCCGTTGTTTCTCCTCTCAAAAGCGGGTGCAAAAGTACACATATTTTCCATAATGGCAAAACTTTTTTTCAAAATCCCCGAACAATTGCTCTATTACAACGCTTCGAATTTTCTTTTCGGCGACTTTGCAGCGACTTTGCAGTGGCTTTGATATGACTTTGATATGTAATCGAAAAAATTCGTATCTTTGCATCGTCTTTCAAAAAAGTAACACTAACATTCCCCCTATGCCGACCGACGACCATCATCTTTACAGCAATTTTGAATACGAATCCGCCCTCAACGTGATGGACGGCGTGGCTCAGCCCCAGCAGGTGAGCAACAGCTATGTCGAGCGTGCCCGTGCCGCCCGCCGTCGCGAGTCGTCCGTCGAAGAGCTCGTCTCGGGCATCCTGCACGGCGACCGCACCATGCTCAGCCGCGCCATAACCCTCGTAGAGAGTTCGTTGCACGACCATCAGGCGAAGGCGCAGGAGGTGATCGAACGCTGCCTCCCCTACAGCGGCAAGTCCGTCCGACTAGGCATCACGGGCGTCCCTGGCGTAGGAAAAAGCACGACGATTGAGTCGCTTGGCTGCATGCTCACCGCGCACAACCACAAGGTGGCCGTCCTCGCCATCGACCCCTCCAGCGAGCGCTCCAAAGGCAGCATCCTCGGTGACAAAACCCGCATGGAGCGCCTCTCCGTTGACCCCAATGCCTTCATACGCCCTTCCCCGTCGGCTGGTTCGTTGGGTGGAGTCGCCCGTAAGACGAGGGAGATAATATTGCTCTGCGAGGCGGCGGGATTCGACGTTATCATAGTCGAGACCGTTGGTGTCGGGCAGTCGGAGGTGGCCGCCCATTCTATGGTGGATTTCTTCCTGCTGCTGCAGTTGGCCAACGCCGGCGACGAGCTGCAGGGCATGAAACGCGGCATCATGGAGATGTCGGACATGATAGCGATAAACAAAGCCGAGATAGACATGCAGCGGTCGGAGCTCGCCGCCGGGCATATACGCAACGCTCTGCATCTCTTCCCGTTGCCCGACTCCCAGTGGCCCGTCAAGGTGCTGCTCTGCTCCGCCTATACCGAGCTCGGCCTCCAGGAGATTTGGAACAACGTTATGGAGTATGTCGCCTTCACCAAGGCCAACGGCTATTTCTACGAGAAACGACGCCAGCAGAACCTGCGCATCCTGAACGAGACAATCGAGCGCACGCTGATGGACCGCTTCTACAGCCAGCCAGGTATGGAGGATCGGATAAAGAAAGCCGGCGAGGACATACTCAACAATAAGGTGAGCGCATATACTGCAGCGGAGCAGCTGCTGGGCAACGCACTCCTATAAGACTGAAAATCCCTTATAACGCCCAGAACGTCTAGGCCTTCTAGGATTTCTAGTGTTTCTAGATTATCTAGATTTTCTAACTGCTATCTGCTAACCGATAATTGCTTATTTGCCCTGTGCGGGTACGCACTTACTCGTTAGCGTCCTCGTCCGTCTCCGGCACCAGTTCCTCCGGCTCTATGGCCGACGAGAAGATGTTGTCCTTGATTATGGTGCCGTTATAAGGTCCTTTTATCTTCTGAAGGAATGCATAAGCCTCCAGGCGGCTGCGGAAGTCCCCCACTTTCACCACGAAGTTCGGCTCGTCGAACACCACATAGACGCCTGTGCCAGGGTGCTCTCCGCTGAATTTGTTCTTCAAGGCGAAGGCCTGTGTGCGCGAGTTGGCACCCGAGAGTTTGGCGATGCAGACGCGGTAGCCAGGGATTGTCTGCACCCGCTCGTTGAATTCAATATGTTTCTCGACCATCTGCTCGACCTTCACGTCGCCCGTGATTTCGTGGACACCTTTGCGGACGGACGGTTTCTGGGCGGAAGCGCTTAAACAGGCGGTCAGAGCCAATAGTGATATGATAAGTTTGAGAGATTTCATTGTGGAAAAAATGATTGGAATGAATTTGCAAAAGTACGAATTATTTTTTATTTTTGCAGTTGCGATAATCGGAAGAAGTGTGGTTTTTTATGGGTGATTATCAAGAGGATAACTATTACGAGGCAATTCGGTGTTGTTCTTTGGTGCGTTTAACGCACTGTGGTTTAGGTGTTTGCGAGAGTGTTGAATGGTGTTTTTCCATCAGGTTCGAAGGCTTTTCTCTGACATTCGTCTGACATTTGTCTGACTTTTCTCTGACAGAAACTGCTGTGCATATCGGGGTTAAATCGGTGTCATGTGCTGTGCAGAAGATAGACAGATGCTTAGGAGAAGTGTCGTTGATTGTGGGTGGAGGACTGTTGATAATTGATAAAGAGTTGGTTAGAGGATGGACAGGAGAGATGTATAGGCTGTTGATAACTCGGCAAGTTATCAACAATCGGCGATTTTTTGGCAAAAAAAGTTTGGAGAAATGAAAAATGAGTAAATTTGTAGTTTATAATCAAATTTTCATGCCTATGAAAAAGTATTTTAGTTTTCTAATAATCATGACGTTAGTCGCATTCATGACTAACACGAAAGCGCAGTCATATCAGCTGCAAAACGGCGATTTTGAAAGTTGGAGTAGTTCATCCAACGATGCCATCCCAACCAACTGGCATACTTTTAGTGAAGCCAATTGTAATCTTAATGTTGCTATTAATTGGATAGCGTGTCCGTCTGTTAAGACCAACCATCACTACCGTAGAAGCGGATCGAGACCTGGCGGAACTGGAAGTTCTTTCGTTGAGATTTACACAGCAACAGCTTATAATCAGCTTGCAAACGGTAACATGACAACTGGTCAAATCCAGGTCTGTTCCTTAACGGCAACCAGTACCGAAAACAACAACAAAACGGTTAGAGGATCTTATGCCCATCCGTTTACGGCACATCCCGACTCTGTCTATTTTTGGTATTCTTACTTTGCTGCGTCGGCAAGTTCTAAAGCCAGCGTGCGTGTCTATATACACGATGACCATGACTATATTGATCATGTAAGTGTTAACCAGGACGCTTACACTAATCGCAAAGTTGTACGCAGTTTAGAACGCACTGTATCAACTAGAAATACGTATAGCTGGGTACAGGTGAAAGAGGCTTTCGTCAAAGGTTCAGCTACAGCGAACTATGTGCTGGTTTCTTTGGCGAGCAATGAGGTTCCACAAGGTGGTGAAGAAAACGATGCTTTGGCTATCGACGATATCGTCTTCATCTACAGCGCGTGGGCAACTGGTATCTCTTTCCAAAACACACCCATTCCTGACTTCAGCAAGGGCAACCTCGGCGACTATGTGAGAACTGTTGAGTATGTGCGCAACCTTGACGAACTTACGGATGCAGACTTTCAGGTTACTACCGAGTCAGAATATGCTAATTCGAGAGTATCATTCGTCGAAGAAAGTGGCTATACCTACAACGGTCGCCCCGCACGCCGTGCGAAGATTCACATCACCGCAGAAGACGGTGGCACAAAAGACTACTATGTGGTTATCTATGCCCTCAACGACGACCCGACATATTACAACATTTCGGCTGTGGCTGACCCCGTCGATGGCGGTTCTGTGACCATGTCTCCCGACGGCGGTTCCTATGTCGAGAACACAACGGTTACACTGACGGCTACGCCCAACGCGCACTACAACTTCACCCAGTGGAGCGACGGCGTTACCACCAACCCGCGTACAGTGACCGCAACAGGTGATGTTACAGATCTTACATACACAGCTCAGTTCGCACCGCAGCAGTACACCATTACGGTGAATGCCAACCCCGCAGAGGGCGGCACAGTTATCGGCGGCGGCACTTATAATTACCACGCCAGCGCCAGTCTTACGGCCACGGCCAACCCCGGCTACGAGTTCGTGGACTGGAGCGACGGCAACACCAGCTTTTCGCGTAATGTCACCGTCACAGGCGACGCCACCTATACCGCAAACTTCCAGCTGCGGTCGCTGACCGTAACCGCCGTACCCGATGATCCGGCGCATGGCACCGTCACCGGTTCTGGCCCCTACACCTACGGCACGGATGCCACCGTGGAGGCTTTTCCTGCCGAGGACTATCATTTCCTCCAGTGGAGCGACGGCGCAACCGAGAACCCTCACACCTTCACCGTAACGCAGAACACCACAATCACTGCCTATTTTGAGATGGACGAGATAAATAATTACACCGTCCATGTAGTATCTGCCAACAGCACAATGGGTGCGGTTTCTGGCTCCGGCTCTTTCAGCGAGGGTTACACCACCGAGATTTCGGCCACAGCTAACACGGGTTACCACTTTACCGAGTGGCAGGACGGTGTCACAGAAAACCCGCGCACAATCACCGTGACGCAGGATACCACTTTCACAGCTTCGTTTGCTCCCAACACCTATACAATCACCGTCCTATCTGCCGACGAGTCCATGGGTACCGTTGATGGCGGTGACCAGTACGACTATGCCACCACTGCTACAATCTCTGCCGAGCCTGCGACAGGCTACCGCTTTGTACAATGGAACGACGGGAACACGCAGAATCCACGTCAGGTCAATGTGACTGGTGATGCCACTTACACAGCTACATTCGAGCGTATCAGTTTCACCGTTACGGCACTCTCAAATAACGAGCAGTTTGGCACTGTGACCGGCAGCGATACCTATTTCTACGGTGAGACCGCCACTCTTACGGCTACTGCCGAGGATGGATACCATTTTGTTCGCTGGAACGACGGTACGGTAGATAATCCGTATATCTTCGAGGTCTATGAGAACAAGACCGTCACCGCACTTTTCGAGCAGGACGGTGCAGAAATAACCTATTACACCGTTACCGTCTCGGCTGCCGACCCATCAATGGGTAATGTTGATGGCGGCGGTGTTTATGAGGAGAATGCTACGGCCACCATTGAGGCAGTCCCCGCCATCGGATACGAGTTTGTGGCTTGGAACGACGATGTGACCGACAATCCGCGTTCCTTCACTGTTACCTCCAATATGGAGTTCGTGGCCACCTTCCAGCCGCGTACTTTCACCGTCACCGTGATAGCCGACCCGACAGAGGGCGGCGAGGTTGCAGGCGGCGACACCTATCAGTATGGCGCAACCGCAACCATCTCTGCTACCGCCAACCCTGGCTACGACTTCGCTGGCTGGAACGACGGCATTATGGATAACCCGCGCAACATCACAGTGAATGGCGACATCACCTACACCGCCAGTTTCACCCAGCAGGTCTATCAGATTACCGTCACCGTCGGCAATGCAGCCTACGGCACTCCGAGCGGCTCCGGCACCTACACATACGGCCAGACCGTGACCGCCTCCGTCACCGAGAACCAGGGCTTCCGTTTCGTGCGCTGGAACAACGGCGTCACCGACAACCCCTACATCTTCCAGGCCACCGGCAACTTGACACTCATTGCCGAGTTTGAGCAGGAGAGTGTCGAGTTCTACACCGTCACCGTCGCTTCCGCCAATCCTGAGATGGGCGGTGTCAGCGGTGCCGGCAGTTATCGTGAGGGTACCACGGTCTCTGTCGAGGCCCTGCCCAACTACGGCTACCGTTTCACCCAGTGGCAGGACGGCGAGACCGCCAACCCGCGCACTTTCATAATCAACTCTGACATGGAGTTCACCGCTTCGTTCGCAACTGACAACTTCACCGTTACTGTGGCAGCCAACGACCCGGCTATGGGTACTGTCTCTGGCGGTGGCACTTACGCCTACCTCAGCCAGGTTGTCCTGATTGCAACCCCCAACGAGGGCTACCATTTTGTGAACTGGGATGTACCCAGCAACATCAACAACTCCAAGTCGGTTTCCGACACGCTGACCTTAACCGTCCGGGGCAATGTCTCGCTGACCGCCATCTTTGCAGAGGACGAGGTGATTTACTACACCATCACCGTGGCTTCAAGCAACGAAAGCATGGGAACCGCCATCGGCGACGGCATATTCCCTGCTGGCGACACCATCGAGATTCAGGCTGTCCCCAACTCCAACTACGCCTTCTCGCGTTGGCGTGAGGACGGAAATGTCGATAACCCACGCACTATCGTTGTCGAGGGCAACCGTACCTATACGGCTATATTCCAATACACTGGCGCGGTTAATGGAGTTCCCAACGGCCATGTTGTTGCATGGTGCCAGGGTGGTCGTCTCTTCGTGAAAGGCGTGGAGAACCACGATGTCACTGTGACCGACATGATGGGTCGCGTGATATACCGCGCCGAGCAGTGTCTCTTCGACGATTTCAACATCGATGTCAAGGCTGACGGTGTCTATCTCGTCCATGTTGACGGAGTCGCCACAAAGAAAGTTTATATCAGACACTAAAACTGGTCGCGCAACCTTTTAAGCGCATCCATAAAGTTAGAAAGCAGGCCTGTCAAGGTCTGCTTTCTCGTTTGTATTAAATCGTGTAATACTTTGATAAACATGGGGTTGTCTGGTGAAGACGATATTCGTTCGTTGAAAACTTTGTTTGTTTCATTAATTTGTCGTATCTTTGCAAGTCATTGTTATTGTATAATATCTTGTAAAAAATAAACTTATGGCCCATCAAATTATGCTTGCAGTGATCGTGTTAGGCGCACTGGGTATTATTTTTGCGGTTGTGCTCTATTTTGTGGCACAGAAATTCAAAGTTATCGAAGACCCGTTGATTGACGAAATCGCCGAGGTCCTCCCTGGTGCGAACTGTGGAGGATGCGGAAAAGCTGGTTGCCGTGCGTTGGCAGAGGCTTTCGTCAAGCAAGGAAGCATGGAAGGACTGAAATGTCCGGCTGGCGGAGACGCCGTGATGCAGAAGGTGGCAACCCTTATGGGATGCACGGCAGAGGCATCCGAGCCGCAGGTGGCGGTGGTTCGCTGCAATGCCTGTTTCACCGGCGAACGCAGCAAGGTTCATTACGACGGTTTGAAGGACTGCTCCTTCGCCAACAGCCTTTTCATGGGAGAGAACGGTTGTCAGTTCGGTTGCCTCGGTTTGGGCAACTGCGCTGCCGCCTGCCAGTTTGACGCATTGGTGATGGATCCTGTGACGGGCGCTCCTAAGATTGACGAGGAGAAGTGCACCGCTTGCAGTGCCTGTGTGAAAGCTTGTCCGCGTGGCATCATAGAGCTCCGCAACAAAGGCCGTAAGAACCGCAGAGTCTTTGTCAACTGCGTCAACAAAGAGAAAGGCGCCGTTGCACGTAAGACCTGCGAGAACGCCTGCATCGGATGCGGCAAGTGCACCAAGGTATGCCCCAAAGAGGCCATCAAGGTCGAGAACAACCTCGCATACGTTGACTACAACCTCTGCATAGCTTGCGGCAAGTGCGTGAACGAGTGTCCGACAGGCGCTCTCGTCGCTGTCAATTTCACCCCTGTGAAACCGAAGCCCGTTGAGGCTCCCGCAGCAGAGGCTCCAAAGGTTGAAGCACCCAAGGTGGAAGTCAACATCCCGCAGCCGGAGCCTGTGGAGGTCAAGAAAACCAATGAGTAATTGAGTTAGCAAAAATTTCAATTTTCAACTTTCAACTTTCAATTCGAATGAAAACTTTTGCGATGGGTGGTGTTCACCCGAATGACAATAAAATTTCGACTGAGGCCGCGATAGAACAGTTTCCGGTTCCGTCGCAGGTTGTGGTTTTAATGAATCAGCACCTTGGAGCACCGGCTACTCCGATAGTGGCAAAGGGTGATAAGGTGAAAGTGGGACAGCTTATCGGTGAGGCGCAGGCGTTTATGTGTGCCAATGTACATTCTCCGGTGTCGGGAACGGTCAGCAAGATTGATATTTGCAAAGACCCGTTCGGTTTGTCGAAGCCCGCCATATACATTGATGTCGAAGGCGATGAGTGGATGGAGACTATCGACCGTACACCAGACATCAAGCGCGAGTGCAACCTTGAGCCTAAGCAGATTGTCGATAAACTGAAAGAGATGGGCATTGTGGGTCTTGGTGGAGCTACATTCCCCGCTCACATCAAATACAGCGTGCCAGAAGGCAAGAAGGCCGAATATCTCATCATCAACGCTGTCGAGTGCGAGCCTTACCTCACTTCCGACCACCGTGTGATGATGGAGCATGCCGAGGAGATTTGCATAGGCATCAGCATCCTTAGAAAAGCCCTCGGAGTACCCAATGCTTATATCGGCATAGAGAATAACAAGCCCGAGCCAATCCGCGTGATGCGTGAGATGGCCGCCAAGTTTGAAGGCATCATCGTAGAACCTTTGAAACTGAAGTATCCGCAGGGAGCGGAGAAACAGCTTATCAATGCCATCACCGGCCGCAGAGTGCCGAGCGGCAAGCTGCCTATTGACGTCGGCTGCGTGGTGAGCAACGTTGGTACCACATTTGCCGTTTATGAGGCAATACAGAAGAACAAGCCCCTTATCGAAAATATCCTTACCGTTACTGGCAAGAAACTGCCCTCGCAGCACAACTACCAGGTGCGTATAGGTATTTCGTATAACGACATCATCAAACACTCCATCGGAGAGTTGCCCGAAACCACAGGCAAGGTTATCAGCGGCGGCCCGATGATGGGTAAGGCAATGTGCAACCTCGACGGTCCGACGGTGAAAGGTGCATCGAGTGTGCTTGTTATCGACGAGAGCGAAGCTGTACGTGCCAAAGAATCGAACTGCATCCGTTGCGGCAAGTGTATGCATGCCTGCCCGATGGGATTGGAACCCTACCTCTTCTCGGCTTTGATAAAGAACGGACGTTACGAAGAGGCAGGCGCACACAATATACTCGACTGCATCGAGTGCGGCTGCTGCTTCTTCTCTTGCCCGGCCAACAAGCCGTTGCTTGACGAAGTTCGTCTCGGCAAGAACAAATATCGTGGAATACTTGCCGCGCGTAGCAAGAAATAAGTAACGGATTGTATTGTCAATTCACTAATCACTAATCACAAATCACTAACAATAATATGAAACTGCTTAATATATCGGGTTCACCCCACGTCCACAGCGACGAATCGACCAAGCGCATCATGTGGCGCGTCAATATGGCGTTGATACCGGCGCTCATCGTAGCAACGCTCTATTTCGGAGTGAACGCACTGCTCGTCAGCATCATCTCGGTTGCCGCCTGCGTGCTTTTCCAGTGGCTTATAGAGAAATTCATCATGAAGGTCCCGACGACTATCAGTGACGGCTCGGCTGTGGTGACAGGTCTTCTGCTGGCCTTCAACGTTCCAGCTACGGCTTCGATGCTGTGGATTGTTGTTATCGGAGCATTGGTTGCCATAGGCCTGGGCAAGATGGCTTTCGGCGGACTTGGCAAGAACCCCTTCAACCCCGCATTGGTCGGACGTGTGTTCCTGCTTATCTCCTTCCCTGTGCAGATGACCACCTGGCCCAAGGTTGGAGGCATTTTCCCCACACGCCTGTTCACCGATGCCGATAGCGGTGCAACCCCGCTGGGTATCATAAAGGAGCATGGAACAGAGGCATTGCCTCAGGCATGGGAGATGTTTGTCGGTCACATGGGTGGCTCGTTCGGCGAGGTATCGGCGTTGGCTATCCTGATAGGTGCAATTTACCTACTCTGCCGCAAAATCATCACCTGGCATATTCCAGTGGCGTTTATCGGCACGGCGTTCGTGTTCAGTGGTATCCTTTACCTCTGCAACGGTGAGCAGTTTATTGACCCGGTTACCACCATCCTCACCGGCGGTATCATGCTTGGCGCCTGCTTTATGGCAACCGATATGGTCACTTCTCCGATGTCGAAGGTTGGACAGCTGATTTTCGGTTTCGGATGTGGCTTGCTCACTATCATCATCCGTAACTGGGGAGCCTATCCCGAGGGTGTTAGCTTCGCAATATTGCTGATGAACTCGGTGACGCCGCTCATCAACCGCTGGTGCAAACCCGCAAGATTTGCCAAATAAGAGCAATAGCCCTCAAAATTCAAATTTCAGAATTCAAAATTATCACAATATCATGGCAAAAAAAGCAAAATCGACATTACTTAATATGTTCCTCTCGCTGACCATCATAGCAGTGGTGGCTGCGGGAGTGCTTGCACTGATCAGCTTCGTGACAAAGGCTCCTATTGAGGCTTCGAAAAAGGCCAAGACCGAAAATGCAATCAAGGCAGTTCTGCCTGCTTTCGATAGGCTAGAAGACCAAGAGGTCAACGGCATGAAATGTCATCTTGCCTACAACGGTGACCAGCTTGCTTCCATAGCTATAGAGTCGGCCAGCGAGAACGGCTTCGGCGGACATCTTGGCGTTATGTATGGATTTGACGCAGCCACGGGCAATATTACTGGTTACAGTATTCTGGAAACCAATGAGACCCCAGGTCTCGGTGCTAAGGCTGACAAGTGGTTCCAGGAAGGCTCGAAAGGATGTGTTGTGGGCAAAAATCCCGGTACCGACAAACTCACTGTCAAGAAAGACGGCGGCGATGTCGATGCCATCAGCGGCTCAACTATTACTTCACGCGCCTTCTGCGGTGCATTGGAGGCTGCTTACGAAACCTTCCAACAAATTGAGAAAGAATAGAAGAAACAATATCATTTGTCAATTCACTATTCACTAATCACTATTCACTGATAGATTATGAAAGCAACACAGATAATAAAAAACGGTCTTATCAAGGAAAACCCGACATGGGTTCTCATATTGGGAATGTGCCCCACGCTGGCTACCACCACTTCGGCCATCAACGGCATGAGTATGGGTTTGGCCACCACCTTCGTATTGATGATGTCTAACATCGTCATTTCGCTTCTGAAGAGCGTCATTCCCGACAAGGTGCGTATCCCGGCCTTTATAGTTGTTATAGCCACCTTCGTGACGGTTGTACAGTTGGTCATGCAGGCTTACGTGCCCGCGTTGTTTGAAACACTGGGTTTGTTCATCCCGCTGATTGTGGTGAACTGCATAGTGCTTGGCCGCGCCGAGGCGTTCGCTTCGAAGAACAACGTGTGGCATTCGTTCCTCGACGGTGTGTTCATGGGTCTTGGTTTCACCTGGGCGCTGACACTCGTGGGATTGGTTCGCGAGATGCTTGGCTCGGGCTCAGCTTTCGGCTTCAAGTTCATCAACGCCGATGCCGATGGCATGTTGCTCTTCATCCTGCCTCCGGGAGGATTCCTCTGCCTCGGACTTCTGATGGCACTCATTAACCATATAAGAAACGCAAAAAAAGCATAATTGTAAGTGTTGAAGGAGTAATTGTGGTACAAAAAAAAGAACGTTATGAAAAAGTTATTGTTGGTATTAGTGTTCTTGTTATTTGGGCTCTCTCAAAATCTTTTTGCCCAGGATTGTGACGAGATAGTCCTTCCACATGTGGGGTATGATCGTGCTAAACTGGAACTGATGCCGAAAGAAAAGATTCGTTGGTATTGCAACTACTCCAAAAATTCATTTTTTGTCACTAACGATGTCCCGGAAGGCTCGGTTGTTCGCGACATACGTGATGTGGTTTACAAGCGCACAGGCGAGAAAATCGGTGAGGGATTTGTGGTTGATCTCACCAAGATGAGCTACTATGCATTCAATTTCTCTGAATTTCAATACGAGAACTACGGGAAAACTATATATTTCTACACACCGAGCTCCAAATACAAGTACCTTGGCTTATATTCTATGGACGAGACATATCGCCGAGCCGATGTTTATGTGAAGGAACGAGAATAAAAAACATCATTATCACGTTTTTCGATTATTTAAGATACTAAATAAGTAGGATAAGGTAAAAATTAAATAAGTCAGCACCCACAATAATTGCCAAATATGAAACGCTTATTTTTAATAGTGTCATTGTTACTCTGCTTTGGTTTCATGGCGGAGGCACAGGAGTTGCTTCCAACTCCACTAACATCAGCGTTGCACAACAAGACCGATACATTGACGGCGTTGGGTATTCTTTTGACAAGCGATAACGATGGCGATTTGTATAACGAGGGGTATGATTATTGGTACACTGTGTATGGACCTTGTTTGGGGTCGCAGAAGCTTAGGTTTAGTATTGTTCAGTTTGACATAGATCCTTCTGATACTCTGTTTATCTACGATGGTCCGGATATAAACTCGCCGCTGATTGCCAAGGGAAACAATAACTTCAGCAATCTCCAAGGTAGGAGCTACTATGTGTCGGTGACAAATACATCGAATTGTCTGACCATAAGATTCAAGACTCTGGCAGATGGCCACAGTGGTGCTGGTTTTCAGGTGAAAATGGATTGCAGTACCCCTTGTGAGAATGTTACGCCAGTGATTGAAAAGCAATTCTATAGAACACGTAACGGTGTGATATATGACACTGCACAAATGACAACGGTCGTTCTATACGACAGTGTCACAGGATTGCCGAGCGGCAGCTATGTCAGCGCAAACATGTGTTTGGGTGATGGCATTATTTTGGAGGGTCACGGAAACTATTCTTCATATACGGGTTATTATACTCCGTCTGATGCTACATCACTGTTTACTTGGGCGGTTTCGACGGGTGACAACTTGATTGCCCTTAACCAGACGATGTTTGAATATAACGACTTCCCTGATAAAGCATGCTATGAGATAAGTCTTAAAATTGTTGATCAGCAGGGTTGTGGAGGGGAAATGTTAGGCTTGGCCAGAGTAAGGTTGTCTAGCAATCCAATTGAAACCATTGCTGACGATTTGGCCGTTTTTTGTAATGATACTTGCATTTTGTTGACGACAAGTGTTAGTGCGGACAGCGTGCCATCAACTTTGATTATCAACCCAACTCCGAGCGATGTGGTGTCAAAGTCATACGACGCACGCACGTTTATTCCTGATGGGCCGAGGTGTCCAGCGTTAGGAAGATGTTATACGGCATCGATTGAATTTACGGAATTTCCTGCGGGACGTACTATTACCAGCGCATCTGATATTTGTTCCATATGTGTTAATTACGAGCATTCATATATGGGAGACTATGAGTTAAGCATCAAATGTCCCACGGGAAATAAATCGGTGCTTAAATATCATAATCTGCCGACAGGATATCCGCATGATGCGGCAGGAGGAGGTGGAATATACACAGGTTATCCATTTGGAGGAGATAGCCACGATACATACGACGCATATGGAAATGGAACGGATTGTGATTCAATAGACAATATGTATGGTGTCGGTTTGGATTATTGTTTTAGCCGTAATGCTAACTATACTTTGGTATCAGGAATGCCTGCCAATACGTCCAATACTAATGCTGGCCATTATTTGGCAACCACTAGTGGGCACTCAATATCAGTAACTTACGACTTCGGCCGCATCCCTTCTCCGTTCAGCGGTGCTGGTACTAATGTGGGTACTAAGACTTTTAATACAAAACAGCCGAGTAATCATGAGAGTAAAACGGACTATTACATGCCGGCTGATGACTTTTCTCAGCTTGTGGGTTGCCCGATGAATGGAGTTTGGGGAATTGAAATATGCGATGAATTCAATATCGACAATGGCTGGGTATTCTCCTGGTCGATGGATATTTGTGGTATTGACAATCCGGTGGATTGCCAATATACCGTTGGCATTGACTCTATTCGTTGGACTCCAGATTATTCTGTGGGAGGCATCAGAACACAATTTGTAAGCGATGATTCAGCTTATGTCAGCAGCCCGGACACTGCTGGCGTTTTCCCCGTTGTGGCTCATGTCTATGATGAATTCGGCTGTGTATGGGACACGTTAACTCATATCAAGACTTCCTGGACGCCGCTTCCTTATATAGGTCAAGATACATCGCTTTGTGACCCGGATATTATCACCCTTGATGCTACTGACATACATCATAATGAAGGTGACTTCTCATACACATGGGGACCTTTCGGAGAAACAACCCCAGTAATAACAACTACACCGTTCCTGGGTACGGATACAAATTATATTGTTACAGTGGTGAACAACCTCTACGGGATATCCTGTATTGGTTACGACACTCTCAATGTACACCTGTATCCGATGCCAATACCTGGATTTACAACCAATGTAATACCACCTGCGGGATGTGCTCCATTTGAAATTCAATTTGTTGATACTTCCCGTTATGGATACAGATATGACTGGATTTTTGGGGATGGATATACCTCGCAGGAACGCAACCCGTACCACTACTATTCTGCTGGTCGATATGATGTGACGCAGATTGTTACCACCGATTTCGGTTGTGTTGATAGTGTGGTAAAACCACAGTATGTGTGGGTGTTTCATACTCCTGACGCACAATTCTCATGGGAGCCTGAGTATCCTACGTTCAACAATCCGAATGTGCAGCTGATTAATAAGACGGAGCCTATGGTTAGTGAGAACCTTTACGACTGGTATCTCCAAACTGACGCAACTGGCGAAGACTGGTTCAGGTCCACTCGCCTTGACCCTCGTTACACATGGCAGCCTCCGTTGACTGCAGGTGATTATAAGGTCCGCCTTGCGGCACGTACAGAAAATTTCGACCAAAACGGCGACCTGGTTGTTTGTCGCGACAGTGTTGAAACGACCATTATGCTTATACAGGATTTCCTCCAGTTCCCGACAGTCATCACGCCCAATGGCGATGGAATTAACGACAAGTTTGTCGTACACGGATTGATTGAAGGACTTGGATTCCCCAACAACACCTTGCATATCTATAATCGCTGGGGAATGCTTGTCTATTCAAAGGACAACATTCGTCTTGATGAGGATTGTTGGGATCCTCAGGCCGATAGAACTCCGGCAGGCACCTATTTTTACTATTTCAACGCTCGAGGTTACACGGGTAATATACAGCGTACGGGGTCTGTGGAGGTTATGGCTCATTGATTTAGGCGTTTCATAAAAAAAGCCTTTAATCCATAAGGGTTAAGGGCTTTTTTTGTTTTAATCGCAGAGTACGTATATGTCGTCTCTTGGGTTGATGAACAACACCGGCAGTTTCTGTCTGTTTTTTATCGTGCGTGTTTCTTGCGCTCCTATAAACCAGTCCAGCATGTCCATCTCCCTGGTATCCGTTGTTATTGAAACCATCAGGTCGTAACCCTTGCTGTGCGCTTGTTTAATGGCGCATTTGTCGGGGAAATTGGCCGAGCTGGGCATCTCCTCTGTTTCGTGGCTTACACCCACTCCTGCAAAGAATTTGTCGAGAAACAGCATGTTGTTTTCAAACTTGGTTCGTAGGCCGCTGTCCCTGTATTCTTCGTGCATCACATGCAGGCGGCTGCCGTTGAATCGGGCAAAGTAGCTTGACCATATCAGTTTTTCCTTGCTCTCGCGGTTGTAATCTATTCGTAGGGCAACGTCGTGCATGCCGGATGGTGCTTGTGCGTCGTTTTGTACGGTCAGGTACGCTGTGCGGCACTGTCCGAAGTCGTATATCACCCGTCGAGGGTTGGTCGGTTTCAGCAGCGATGCTTTTCGGTCAACACCAGCCACTATCACCACGGCGTTCAGTAAAGTGGGCAGCAGGCTTATTATTTCGCGGGTGCGTCCCTTCAGTACACAAAAGTTTACATCTTCTGTAGGGTATTTCTCTTTGATGGCGCACAGCCTTCTCTGTGCCTCGTCCTGAGTGGTCTTCGTGTATTTTTTGTCGCAGATGAACAGCAGGATAAGTCCTTTCTTGAGAAAACCAGCCATCGCACGGGCATAATCCACCACGAGCCCCGAGTTCTCCAAGTCGGCAAGGTATGCTATCACAAACTGGTCTTTCTTCGTTTTAGGCATCGGATGGCTTCAAGTTTTTAGTTTCAAGTAGTCGGCAGTTCAAGCTTTCATTTGTCTAATCACTAATCACTAGTCACTAATCACCAATCACTCATCTTATTATCGTAACGTCGCCTTTGAATTCCCCTTTGAATCCCGCCTCGCAGGTTATGCGGCAGAGGTAGGCATAGACACCTGGCAGACAGTAGTTGCCTTTGTATCTGCCGTCCCAACATTCGTTTATGTCGTGACTCTCATACACCAGCTCTCCCCAGCGTGTGAATATGGCAATATAGAACTCGACTATATATTCGCCAGTGACGCACAGACGGTCGTTTTTGCCGTCTTCGTTGGGGGTGAAGGCGTTCGGAATGAACACATTCGGGCGGCCGCAGTTCACGTCGATGCAGTTGATTGTCACCGAGTCGGTCCAAGTGCATCCCGCGCTGTCTATCACCGTCACCGTAAATGTCGTGGTGTCTTCCGGCGTCGCCTTGGGTGAGTCTATATGTGGGTTGTTAAGCCATTCCGCCGGTTCCCAAACATAGTTGCTTCCTGCTACTGGTGTGACGTGTAGGTGTGTTGATTCCGTACGGAAAATCGTGGTGTCGTCGGCCCATACGTGCATGTTCTCGAACGACTGTACCCTTATGACCGTTGTCGAGTCGTAATAAGGGCATCCGTGACTGTCCGCCATCTCTATTGTATATGTCCCCGGACATAGGTTCCGCAGCATCGTGTCTCCCGTTTCGCACCACACATGTATCCACCCTTTGCAGCTGTCGTTGCATAGCTCGTTTTTCGCCTCTTTGTGAAGCTCCATTATAGGCGGGTCGTTTATGCGGAAACGGGCGGTTGCCAGGCAGTGGGCGTCGCTGACTATCAAGGTGTACATCCCTGCCGTCAGGTTTTCGACTGTTGGGCTGGTGGTCATGCTGTTGTTCCATGTGTATCTTATGGGTTGCACAGCATTGGGGTCTAACACCGCTGTGGCGCTGCCGTCGCTGCCGCCTGGACAGTTGGGGTCAACGGTCAGCACGGTGTCGATAAGGTCAACATATATGACCTTGAATGTGTCGAGTTCCACGCATATCCCGCCGTCTATCTTAAGTATATAAGTGCCCGTCTCGGTAACGTATGGGTTGGCCACGTTGGGGTCTGACACGTTGCCCTGAATCCACGTGTATTCGCAGCCAAGGCTCGGTCTCACGCCTATGTGTACCGGTACATGTGTGCACGAGTAGGTTGTGTCCATCGTTCGTGAGCCGTTCCGCAGTATCGACACCTCGTGGCGAGCCGTGTCGGTTCCTCGGCATCCGCCTTCCATATAGGCCACAAGTGTTATGGTGTAGGTGCCGGGATGGGCATAGTTGTGTACGGGGTTCGTCTCGGTGCTGTAAGTTCCGTCGCCGAAATCCCAGCGAAACGAGGTGCCGCGTCCTGTGTTCTGCAATTCGACGCGTTCTGGCCAGCATACTGCCGGCGGTGCTATGAACTCGGCCACTGGGTAGTCGGTGTGTATGTTCATGCGGAATATGGCGTTGTTACAGTTCGAGCTGTTGTTCGACGCGCTCCATGCTCCGGGGGTGATGGGGAAGTTCTGTGTGCGTCCGCAGCTGCCGCATACCGACTGGTATATTGTCGAGAGCTTGTCGAAACGGCTCGTGCCGCCATCCACGTGGTCGGCCCCTCGGTCGGCGTCGCTGGAGTGGTATTCGCCAAAGAAGGTGGCGTAATCCATTACGTTGGCGTCCTCGTCCATGCTGATGATGTAGAAATCCTGTCCGTCGGTTTGGCTTTGGTAGGCGTCCGAGGTTACCTCCATACCGTATGTGCCGGCCGAATACCATTGCACACCGTTATATCCCACAAAGTCGCGTCCCCATCCTGCCGCATACACTCTGTCGCAGATGTCGCAGGCAAAGGCGGTAGGAGAGAGGTTCGGTCGTCCCAGCGGCGTGCCGAACACCGTGCTCCAGATTCGTGACGAGAGGTCCGACGAGAAACGCGCCAGCAGCATTCCGCTGCCCGGCACGTTGTATCCGGCGTTGTAAATCATCGTGTAACCCGTCGCCTTCGTCTGTCCGAAGATAAACACCTCGTCTCGTTTGCCGACACGCACAAAGAAACACTGGTCGTATTTGTTCGACCCGTAGTAGGTCGAGTGCATCAGCAGGTCGCCGCTGTACGATATTTTCGAGATAAAGCCGTCCGTCGAGCCTCCTCCGTATGTCCTTTGGAAAGCGCTGTCGGTGGTGGGGAAGTCGTTCGACGTCGTGCCGCCGCACACCACCACGTTATATGCCGAATCGACGTCGATGGAATAAACCGCATCGTCGCCCGAGCCGCCCAGATACGTGCTCCAAAGCATGTTCTGCATATTGTAGTCGAGCTTGAACACCACACCGTCCTGCCCGCCGAAGCGCACGCTTTGCAACGCATTCTCGGTCACGGGAAAGTCGCTCGACATCGTTGTCGTGCCCACATACACGTTGTTCAAGTCGTCGGTAATGAGTTCGCCACGGACACCGTCGCCGTAGTTGAAGTACAGCGAGTCGTTGCCCTGCATCATGATGGTGTACGAGTCGTTGTAGCGGTTCCTGAAGTTCAACCCGTCGTTGCCGCTGCCTCCCACGTATGTCGAAGCCAGAAGTTCCGACCCGTCGCTGCTGAAGCGGCTTACGAATATGTCGCTTCCCGAAGGGTACCACATGTGGTGGTTGTATGACGCGTCGGGGTAGGTGTAGTAATAGTCGAGATACGACAGGTCCGACCCTCCGACAAACGTGGACATATATGCGCTGTCGCTCGTCGGGAAGTCCGCCGACCCCGTCGTGCCGAACACCACAAGTTCGTCGAAACTGTTGACAAACATGCTGTGCGGCATGTCCGCATACGACCCTCCCAGGTACGTTGCGAAGATTCGCTCCGTGCCCGTCGTGTCGAACTTGAATATCGCCACATCCACGTTGCCGTGATACATCGTGTCAAATGCACCCACCGACGTCGGGTAGCCGATGCCGAACACAATGCCGCCCGTATAGGTGTTCTTGTACGAGTCGTATGTCGCCGTCGTGCCCCAGTTGTCCGCCGTCGAGCCCGTGTATGTCGAGAAATACAGCTGCGGGTCGATAACCAGCGGCTCGTTGCGGTCGTAGTCGCCTATCTCGAGGCGCACAATCGATTTGCTCCCGCTGCGTTTACGTCCTTCGGTCAGCACATATCGTGCCACCACCTTCACAGTGTCGCCGTCGATCACCTGGTAAGCGTACGGAGCCGCCTCCACTATCCTCCCCACACAGGTCTTTATCACCAGGTCCCCGTCCTCCATCCTCACCGCGTCAGGCCCCTCGTATTCCATCACTATCTGCCCCGTGTGGGCGTGTGGAGCCACTATGAAGTCGTACTTCAGCGCGTTCTTGGCTCCATATACCTGCATGTCGATACCTTTCCACAAGTCCTTGTAAACCACGCTTGCAAACTCGGGTACGTGACTGCGCCATTGGCTCCTGTCGCGCCCTCTGAAATAGTTGTTGTAGGTATTGATTTGACCGACGCCCTCAACCGTCGCCTGCGGGTTGCATTCCTGAAAGTGTATCTTGTAGGCGTGCCCCTTTCGGCCGTAGATGCTGTGGTGGAAAGGTTTGTCCGGCTCCTGCGGCACCACCTGCCTCAGTGCTATCGTCATCGTTCCCCTCTCCAGAAACAGCGCCGCCCTTCCCATCTGTGCCTCATACAGCACCGCCGGGTTGATCTGTCCGCGGTTCTCGACAAACGACACATGTCCCCCCACACCCAACGTGTCCCCGTGGTGGTGTGCCGTCGCCGTCAGGCAAGCAAAACATGCAGTCAATATGAACAAAAACCGCTTCGACATAATTTTGCAAAAATACGAAAAAAAAGCATATCTCCATGCACGATTATCACTAATTTAAGTCGGTGTGCCCCAAACCCCCGACAACCTCCCTGCAAAGTTGCAACTCATTTCCCAATATATTTTCGATGTCCCAACCCCCGACAACATCCCTGCAAAGTTGCAACTCATTTCCCAATATATTTTCGATGTCCCAAACCCAACCACCCCCAACAAAGTACCAAGCAAACCAAGAACCAATTTTCGCAATCACCCCCCAAAGAAACAGCGAAGCAAAAAAAAAATTCGTGCCTTTTCGTGCCTTTCGATGTTCAAAAAACAGAAGAAACAGCGAAGCGCATTTCCTTTTCGTGTATTTCGCCAAGCAACAGACAAGAAAAAACATTCGTGTTTTTCGTGCCTTTCGATGTTTAAAAAAATAAAACCTTTCGATGTTCCAACCCCCACCCCGACAAGGTTTCGAGCGAAGCAAGAAACAATTTTCGCAAATTTTCGCCCCTTTCGCAAATTTTCGCAATCAAAAACCCAAAGAAACAGCGAAGCGCATTTCAATTTTCGCATTTTTCGCCAAGCAATAGACAAAAAAAAACTTTTCGTGTTTTTTCGTGTTTTTCGATGTTTATAAAAAAATCGTGCCTTTCGATGTTCAAAAAAAGTCTTTCGATGTTCCACCCCCCACCCCAACAAAGTTCCAAGCGAACCAAGAACCACTTTCCGATGTAAAAAACGCCCCGTCGCAATCCAAACCCGCCACAACCCTTTCCCCGCGCCCCCCAATCACGCATTTTCCGCCACTTCCTTTTCAGAGTGCAGAAATGGCTTGCAGATTCCCTTTTATTTAGTAATTTTGCGGTCCGAAATTCACAATAGATGTACACTCTTTACGATTATCTCCACAACGGTTTTCTCTACCTCAACAACATGCTTCGGCCGCACCATAAGAAGCTGAACCAGTTGATGATTTACTCAACCTCGCTCTGTCAGTCCCGTTGCAAGCACTGCTCCATCTGGCAGAAGGAACCCGAGCACCTCTCGCTCGACGATATCAAGCGCATCGTCTCCAGCCGCTGTGTCTCCAAGCGCACCGTGGTGGGCCTTGAGGGCGGCGAGTTCGTCCTCCACCCCGAGGCCGACGCCATCATGGATTGGTTCTCCAAAAACCACCGTAACTATACGCTCCTTTCCAACTGCCTCGCCCCGAAACGCGTGATTGAGGTCGTCCGCAAATACCGTCCTCGACACCTCTTCGTCTCCCTCGATGGCGACCGCGAAACCTACCTGCGTATGCGTGGCCGCGACGGCTACGACCATGTCATTGAGGTCGTCGAAGCCCTCAAGGACGAGCTCCCCGTCTCGCTTATGTTCTGCCTCTCCCCGTGGAACGAGTTCAAGGACATGGAGTTCGTCATCAATGTCGCAAAAAAGTACAATATCGACGTCCGTATCGGCATGTACAGCACCATGGACTTCTTCGACACCACCAGCGACCTCCTCGATGCCGACCGGTTTACCGAGCGCATACCCCGCAATATCCACGACACACAGGAAAACTACGACTACGTCGCCCTGTACGAGCAGTGGCGCAAGGGCAACCTGAATCTACGGTGTCAAAGCATCAAGAGCTCCCTCGTGATCCACAGCAACGGCAATGTCCCCATCTGCCAGAACCTCGACGTGGTGCTCGGCAACATCCACGAGCAGTCCCTCGACGAAATCTTCAACGGCCCTCAGAGCTGCAAGCTCCAATGCCGGCACGAGAAAGAATGTAACGGCTGCTGGGTCAACTTCCACCGCAAGTACGACGTCATCCTCGTCCGCAACCTCGAGCGCATGATGCCCAAGTGCATGGTGCAGTGGTTCTACGGCAAATACCAGTGGAGCGATAGGAAGAACGAAACCTATCGGCACTATCTGAATCGTATTTCCGAAAAAAAATCCTAACCATCCACGAACACCCTTGAACCCCCGATAAAATCGAGTGAGTAAATGAAAGACCAGCTTATTTCAAAGTTCAAACACCGCCGCACCGACTCTTTCCTCAGTCGGCAATATGCTCACAAGTACGCTTTCGTCGGCATCGGCCAGCACAGCCTCGGCAACCTCTATCCCGTCCTGCACTACCTTCAGGTGCCGCTGAAATGGATCGTCGTCACCTCGCCCGAACGCGCCAAGGCCATAGAATCCAAGTTCCAAGGCGTAAAGGCCACCGCAAACCTCGACGATGTGCTCTCCGACCCCGAGGTGTCCGCCGTTTTCGTGGCAGCCGCTACTAAAGCCCATTTCGAGATAGGCAAACGGGTGATACAGGCAGGCAAATGGCTTTTCGTCGAGAAGCCGCCCTGCTCCAATATCGACGAGTTGCGTTTGCTTGCAGCCGGCGGCAAGACTGCCGTGGGGCTTCAGAAACGCTATGCACCGGCCACAGCGCTGCTGAAACGGCGCATTCAGAAAGACCGCCCCTCCAGCTACACCATGCATTATCGCACTGGCGCCTATCCCGAAGGCGATGCCCTGCTCGACCTCTTCATCCATCCCCTCGACTTGGCTGCGCACCTCTTCGGCAAAGGCAATCTGAAAGCTCTCAGCCGCTCCGCCGGGACCATACATCTTATGCTCGACCACGAAGGCGTCTCCGGCATGCTGGAGCTCTCCACCGACTATGCCTGGTCGTCCGCCAGCGAGGACCTTACGGTGGTCTGCCGCCGTGGAGTTTACCGCATGAGGCAGATGGAGCAGCTCAGCTTCGAGCCGCGACAGAAAAACTTCATGGGAGTGCCGCTCGAGAAGGTGCTGCCGCTTCGCCACGAAACCCTCCAGCTCCTCAGCCGTAACAATTTCACCCCCACGCTCCCCAACAACCAAGTCTATTCGCAAGGCTTCTACAACGAGATAGAGGCGTTCGTGGAGGCCGTCGAAGGCCGCAAGGCAACCATCCTCACCCATCCCGAAGACCTCCTCCCAACCTACGAGCTAATAGAAGCACTACGGAAGTGACGGTAGGCAGAGGTCTGCAGAGTTAACATCAGGGGAATACGGAAATATTTGATGTTTTTCTATTTCCGGGTTAATCATCCGATTTTTACACCTCTTGGTGAACAGGTGAACGGTGAAATGAGTGGGAACGATATAGGTGGTCTTGGTTGGCTTTTGGGTTGCTGATTATATAATATTTATTGTATATTGTTGTATTGTAGTTGATTAATGCAAACTATTGTTGATTCTTTTAATTAATAGACACACCTGCCTCACTTCTGACACACATCGCATTTCACCGTTCACCTGTTCACCTGCACATGAAACGGTCAACGTGTAAACTGTCGATGCGGTGAACGGACACCGTACCAACACCCTACTAACTCCCAGTAGAAAACTGAATGTTGATTGATGAATACTTATTTGTATAACTATATACAATTCAGCTGTCTGAATTTTCTTCGTAATTTTGCAAACGAAATCAATGCGACAACAGTCGGCGGAAGCAAGTCGAATCTATGTATAAACGTGAATATCTATTGACTAAAGGTTTTTGGGTATGCTTTAATCACGATGTAACGACTAATTGGACAAACCATAAATTATTTGTACCTTTGCACTCTGAAATTTAACATCAGCACTATGAGAAAAGTAAAAGTTGGCATTGCGCAGATGAGTTGCGGGGCGGACAAAAAAGAGAACGTTGCCCGCTACACCGAAAAAGTCCGTGAGTTGGCGCAGCAGGGGGCTCAAATCATCTGCCTGCAGGAGCTTTTCGCCTCGCTCTATTTCTGCGACGAGGAGAAATACCAGAACTTCCAGCTGGCGGAACCAATCCCCGACGGCCCGACAACGCAGCATTTCATCGCCCTCGCCAAAGAGCTGGGCGTGGTGCTCATCCTCTCGATGTTCGAGAAACGTGCCGAGGGCCTCTACCACAACACCACCGCTGTCATAGACGCCGACGGCACCTACTTGGGCAAATACCGCAAGATGCACATACCCGACGACCCCGGCTACTACGAGAAGTTCTACTTCACGCCCGGCGACCTTGGCTACAAGGTCTTCGACACCAAGTTCGGCCGCTTGGGCGTTTTGATTTGCTGGGATCAGTGGTATCCCGAAGCAGCTCGTATCACCGCTCTGAAGGGCGCCGAGATGCTTTTCTTCCCGACGGCCATAGGCTGGGACGAGCGTCAGAACGAACACGACAACCGCGAGCAGTATGAGGCTTGGCAAACGATTCAGCGTGCACACTCGGTGGCCAACGGAGTGCCGGTCATTTCGGTGAACCGTACTGGTAAGGAGGGCGGAATGCAGTTCTGGGGCGGCAGCTTCATCACCAACGCCTTCGGACGTGTGCTCTATCAGGCGCCGCATCTCGAGGAGGCGCTGCATATCGAAGAACTCGACCTCGACGAGAGCGACCACTACCGCCGCCACTGGCCCTACCTGCGCGACAGACGCATCGACAGCTACGATCTGATTACGAAGAGATATATTGACTAAGCTTGGTGGCTTAGTAGTTTAATCGTTTAATAGTTTTCAGGTTCTAAGTTTCAAAATTCGCTATTGTCAATTCACTAATCACTAATCACTAATCACTAATCACTAATCACCATCCAACCTATCAACCTATCACCATCCAACCTATCAACCTATCAACATCCAACCTATCAACCTATCAACATCCAACCTATCAACCTATCAACAAACAACTCCCGTGAACCATTTCCACATGCCCGCTGAATGGGCGAAACATAGAGCCACATGGCTCAGCTATCCTCACAACGAGAACTCGTGGCCGGGGAAAATCGAGACAATATTCCCGTCGTACAACCTCTTCATCAAGACACTCGCCGAAGACGAGGAGGTGCATATCTCCGTGCTTGACCAGAAGATGGCCGACGACGTGACGGCGGTGCTGAGAGGCATCGGTGCCGACATGAAGAACGTCTTCCTGCACCAGTTCAAAACCAACGATGCCTGGTGTCGTGACCACGGGCCGGCGTTCCTTGTCAACGAGCAGGGAAGATGTGCTGCGATGGTAAACTGGCGCTACAACGCCTGGGGCGGGAAATATCCTGCGGAGCTGGACAACGAGATACCGCGTCACATCCATTCGCTCTACCCCGAATTGCAGTTGCTCGACGCCGACATAGTGATGGAAGGCGGAAGCATCGACGTCAATGGGGTAGGGGACCTGCTGACCACCACCTCGTGCCTGCTGAACGAGAACCGCAACCCGCAGTTGAACCAAAGTCAGATAGAAGAGTATCTGTGCCGTTTCTACGGCGTGCAGAACGTGATATGGCTGGGCGACGGCATCGTTGGCGACGACACCGACGGACATGTCGATGACCTTTCGAGGTTTGTCGATGAGGACACCATAGTCACCGCCGTCGAAGAAGACAAGTGGGACGAGAACTACAAGCCGCTGCAGGAGAACCTGAAGCTGCTCAACAGCTGCCGTCTTGCCAACGGGAAGCAGCCCACCGTGGTGGAACTGCCGATGCCCGACGTGGTGACCTACGAGGACCAGCGGCTGCCGGCTTCGTATGCTAACTTCTATATCGCCAACGGCAAGGTTATTTTCCCGACCTACAAATGTGTCACCGACACCCGTGCGGCATATATACTCGAAGACTGTTTCCCCGACAGGGAGATAATAGGAATCGACTCGACCGACATTATCTGGGGCTTGGGCAGCTTCCACTGCCTCAGCCAGCAGATGCCCGAGTGATGAAAAAAGGACGAAAACCGTGTGGCTTCCGTCCTTTTGTCTTGTTTTCCTGAAAAGAGTGCTACTGCATCGCCTCGAAATCGTCAATAAACTTGCCGTCGGTTTCGAAGGAGAGGATGCGCGGCGACTTGTCTTTCTTCTTGGAGAGGCTGATGCGAACCTCGTAGGATGAGTGGTTCTTGATGTTCAGTACGTTGAGCTCACGGACTTTGTATTTTTTGTACTTGTGAGCCAAGGTGTCCTTGATGGCTTGCGGAGTGTATTTTGTATCGACTGCCCACCGTGTTTCCATGCCTTTTGGAGTGAAACGGTAGGACTGTTTCTGGTCGCCGTTGTCGAACTTGACCATATAGATATCGTTACTTTCCGAAATCCAGACAGGATTTTTGGCATCAGGAGCCTGGCGAAGGAAGTCTTTTACGTAGCGATCGGGTACATCCTGTTCGGCTACGGTTTTGTTTTTCTGGGCAAAGGCTGCGGCCTGAAAAGCCAAAATGACAGCCAATAGTGCAAGTATCTTTTTCATAATATGTGATTTATGAGTTTGTTTCCGAAATGAAATCAAATGACAAATATAAGAAAAGATTTTTCAATCTCCAATTTTCTGCTCATTTATCAGTTTCTCCATCACTTTTCTACCGTCACGGATGGCTTGCATTGACCAATATAGTTTCAGGGTGATTTGCTCATCTTCCGACAGCTGCCACTTGGTGTCGGATGCGCGCATTTTTTCGGTAAGGTAGAACAGGGACAGTGCTGCACAAACGGAAATGTTGAAACTTTCGGTAAACCCGTACATCGGGATTTTTACGTACGAGTCGGCCAAATCTATGGCGGTTTGTGACAACCCGGTCAGTTCGGTGCCGAACACGAGAGCTGTAGGACAGTCAATAGGCAGCTTAGTTATCATTGTGTCGTTTTCGTGCGGCAGAGTGGCTACGATGCGGTAGCCCTTTTCTCTGAGACGGTTGTAGGCTTGTTTTATGTCGGAATATTTGTAGTAGTCAACCCACTTGCTGCTGCCGACGGCAACGTCGCCTGCCGGGTTGAATGGGTTGCGCCCCTCGACCACATGGACGTCCTGCACTCCGAAGCAGTCGCACGAGCGCAACACCGCCGAGGCGTTGTGACTTTGGTAGATGTCTTCCAGAACAACGGTTATGTGGCGGGTGCGGTTTTGCACGAGTCGGTCGAACAACTGGCGTTTGTTCTCGCTGAAAAACTCAGTGGCCCGTTCGTAGAGCTTTAGCTTTTGCCCGGAATTTAATTCTGCAAACAGATTTTCGTTTTCTTTATTGATTTCGGGCATAATGTGAAATGGTTTGAATGAAACAGCAGTAATGAATGACAGAAAGAGGGATTCCTTGACGTTTGACGGGAATTCTGTTATAAGGTTTGTTGCACGATTTATGTCACCATACCTCGTTGAAGTTCTCGGCCGACCTTACCGTCTCGTCACGTTGATATTCCAATAACCTTGCGTATTTGAGGTAACTGTTTGTGGCGATGGCTTTACTTAGTGTCAGGCCGTCAATGCCTCCGAAAATGCCTCCCCGTATCAAATAGTTGACGATAAAAGCCCCGGTTCCGTGTATAATGGGAGATAATACGTTTGCACGCTTGCCGCCAAGATAGAGGATTTTGGCTCCGCGGTTGCTGTAGTTTCTTCCGGGTTTTGCATATAGTTCACCGATGTTTTTATAGCGGTAGTGTATCAGGTCGGCTTTCCATTTGATGGTGTTGGCAGTCGATATGGTGGCGTGTTGCTTTACTTCTGGGAATCGTAGTTTTGAGTGCCTGTATATTCTGACAAGGTAGTCGGGCCACCATCCGCACGATTTTACCCATCGGCTTCCAATCATGTTCCGTCGCCTGATGGCAAAACCGTCATAGGTTGTTGTGGCGAAGTCGGTCGATTCGATTTTATTTATCAGTTCGTCGCTTAGACGTTCGTCGGCATCGATGCTGATAACCCATTCGTTTGTTACATATTTCAGGGCGACGTTTTTTTGAATGCCGTCTCCCAGGTAGCTCTGAGAGAACACACGAGCTCCGGCTGTTTGTGCGATTTCCACTGTGCGGTCGCAGCTTCCGGAGTCCACCACCACCACTTCATTACACACTCTCTGCAGAGAGCGTATGGCGGCTTCGATGTTCGATTCTTCGTTTAATGTGGTAATTATGCCTGAAATATGTTTCATCGTTTCATTAACGCATTATAGTGGTCCTTTATTGTGGTTTGAAGCTCAGACAGGTCGCATCCGCATATCGAGGAGGCTTCATGGTAGATGTCGGCGATGTCGGCGCCGCTGTCGTCGGTTTCGAGAAAGATGCGGTTGAGGTCGGCTTTCGAGAGAGTCTCGCGCACCTTCTCGCGTCGTTTGTCCAGGATGGCGGCACCAAAGGAGACTTCGATGTCGGCTTTCAACAGTTGGTTGTACAGTTCGGTGGAGCCTGTGAATCCATGAACCACCCAAGGCGTTTGCTTGTGAGTTTTCCGTAATTCCATCAGTTCGTTGAAGGCTTTCACGCAATGTATCACCAAAGGCTTGCCCAGCTGTTCGGCGATTTCTATCTGCCGCACAAACACCTCCATCTGCCGTTCCCACGGTGTATTGCAGCATTTGTCCAACCCGCACTCGCCTATCGTCTGTACTTTTTCGGCTTGAACCATGAAGCTTGAAACTTGGAACTCCTCCATCGCTTCCCAGGGGTGGATACCGAAACAGCGGGGGGTGACAACACCCTCCGCTGTGGGTTTGTGAGTATGAAAGTCTATTAGAGGCACAGATTTGAATGCTTGAATGTTTTGATGGTGTTGAAGTGACAGTAAATGCTCAAGCACTCATGGAATCGTGCTATTTTTTCAAACTCAGTATCTCTCTTGCCTCGTCGCTGGTGGCTACTTGGCGACCCAGCAGTTTGGCCATGCGTACCACTTTGTCCACCAGTTCGCCGTTGCTCTTGGCCAACACTCCGCGCTCCAGGTAGAGGTTGTCCTCGAAACCGACGCGAACGTTGCCTCCCATCACGATAGCGGGTGCCGCCAAAGTGAAGGCGTGACGGCCGATACCCGTAGCCGTCCAGGTAGAGCCGGCGGGGATGTTCTTCACCAACCAGCAGAGATTATCGACGGTGGCGGGGGTGCAGCCCGGTACGCCGAGTACGAAGTTGAACTGCATAGGATTGCCTGGCACCTCGCCTTTGCGGGCCATGGTCAGTATGGTGTCAAGGTGACCCATCTCGAAGCACTCGTATTCGGGTTTGATGCCTTTCTCAATCATACGTTTGCCGAAAGCGCGCATCGTCGGCATCGTGTTGTCGAATATCTCGTCGCCGAAGTTGCAGGTGCCGCAGTCGAGAGTGGCCATCTCCGGTATGGGTGTCGTGTTGGTCGAATCCAGACGCTCGTCGGGAGTCATTCCCACAGCGCCGCCGGTCGAAGGAATAAGAATCACATTCGGGCAGGCTTTGTAGATAGCCTCTTCGCACTCTTGGAAACGCACATGGCTCTGTGTCGGGGTGCCATCGTCTTCACGGACGTGCAGATGCACGATGGCTGCTCCGGCATCGACGGCCGACTTGGCTTCGCGCACGATTTCTTCAACGGTGTAGGGAACATTGGGGTTCTGCTCTTTGGTTACTTCTGCGCCGCAGATGGCGGCAGTGATGATAAGTTTATCCATTTTTATTTTTGTTTGATTGTTTGACAAAATTCAATTTGCAAAGGTACGAAAAAATAGTGGAAGTGGTGAATATGCTTGGAGATAGTACCTGCATTTTTGCATATTTTTCTGCTGAAAGCCATTGTCTATATGATGCAATCAGGATGCAATCCGAATGCAATGAAGATGCTTTGAAAAGGCATCCTGCATCTTTGCAAATTTTTTTTCGCGACGGGGCTTTTTCGTGTCGGGAGTTGTCGATTTTGGGACAACGAATGGGTCGCCATTGGGATGATCATATAGTTTGGGATGGTGACTCTCCTTACGTAGTGCTGTAAATGAAGGCATTTCATTGCCTGTTCCCATAAGGTTTGAGGATATGATGTTTGGAAATGTTTTTTCCCATCTTTTTCGTACTTTTGCATTTCTTGCAATTTGATTATATCTGATGGAACTCACTATACTTATTTGCTTTGCGGTTTACACTGTGTTGCTTTTCGGTGTCATGTGGCTCACCTCGCGACGTTCGTCGGGCAACGACGCCTTCTTCCGCGGAGGACGCAAGTCTCCCTGGTTTGTGGTGGCTTACGGCATGATAGGGGCTTCGCTCTCGGGCGTGACTTTCATGTCCGTTCCAGGCGGCGTCTATGGCGGAGCCTTCACCTATATGCCGCTGGTGTTTGGCTATGTGGTGGGTTATGCGGTCATAGCATTCCTGCTGCTCCCGCTCTATTACAAGCTCAACCTCACTTCCATCTATACCTACCTTGAACAGCGTTTCGGCTTGGCTTCCGAGCGCACGGGCGCGCTGTTCTTCATCATCTCGCGTCTGCTGGGTTCCGCTTTGCGTATGTATCTGGTTGTATTCGTACTCTACGAGTTCGTCTTTAAGGAGTGGGGGATGCCTTTCTGGCTGCCTGCGGTCATTTTCATCGCCATCATTCTTCTCTACACCTTCCGCAGCGGCATCAAGACCGTCGTGTGGACAGACATGCTTCAGACAACTTTCCTGCTGCTTGCGGCGGCGGTGACGGTGGTGGCGATACTCAACAAGTTGGACATGAGTGTCGGACAGTTGCTGTCGAAAGCGTCCGAGGCGGGCTACACCAAGATGTTCGAAACCGACGTGAGCCACCCCAAGTTCTATTGGAAGCAGATTGTCAGCGGTGCATTCATCACCATCACGATGACAGGACTTGATCAAGACATGATGCAGAAAAACCTCACCTGCAAGTCTCTCCGCGATGCACAGAAGAACGTGCTCACCTCCAGCGGCCTCTTCGTAATCGTCAACCTTTTGTTCCTCGCCCTCGGTGCCGCGCTGCTGTTCTACTCGCAGGAGACGGGCTTTGCACTGCCTGTCGGCGACAATGGAGCTGTGGTGGCCGACAAGATTTTCCCGTCGATAGCTTTTTCGCTTTCGCCCTTCACCGCCGTCGTCTTCGTCCTCGGCATGGTGGCTGCCGGCTATTCCAGTGCTGACGGCACCCTGACTGCCCTCACCACCACCTTCTGCTACGACTTTCTCGGCTTCGGCCGTCGCCGTGAAGCTTCCGAAAAACGGATGCTCACCATACGTCGCATTGTCCATGTCTCCTTCGCTTTGCTCTACCTGTTGGTCATCATCGCCTTCCGCCCCTTCCACACGCAGTCGCTTATCGACACGCTGTTCGACATCGCCTCGTTCACCTACGGTCCGTTGCTCGGCATGTACGCCTTCGGACTCTTCACCAAACGTCGTGTGCGCGACTGGTGTGTGCCGGTCATCGCCGTCGTCTCGCCGGTGCTGTGCTATATACTCAAACTCAACTCCCAGCAGTGGTTCGGCGGCTACCAGTTCGGCTTCGAACTCCTCCTGCTCAACGGCCTGATAACCTTCATCGGCCTCATCCTGGCAAGTATAGGAAAATCAAGCAGTCAGGTGCCCGCACAAGGCAATTAAGTAGTCAGTAGTCAGTAGTCAGTAGTCAGTAGTCAGCGGTCAGTAGTCAGTATTGTCAATTCACTAATCACAATTCACTAATCACAATTCACTAATCACAATTCACTAATCACAATTCACTAATCACAATTCACTAATCACAATTCACTAATCACAATTCAC
>Ga0310696_10000106_pt1 | contig 141825 bp, 98 predicted proteins | sample AusTroGonzalo_MG_4_FD_203885 | JGI IMG/M metagenome (GOLD analysis project Ga0310696, IMG submission 203885) | Bovine rumen microbial communities from tropical cattle in Woodstock, Queensland, Australia - Gonzalo_02 (v2) (version 2) | ecosystem: Host-associated > Mammals > Digestive system >...
AAACATGATTGAAAGAAGGTGGACACCGCCGTCTTTTGTCGCGCCCCCCGTGGGCGCGTGGATTGAAACTGAAAAGTCAAATTGAACTTATTACGTCTCCGGGGTCGCGCCCCCCGTGGGCGCGTGGATTGAAACTTGTGCGATTTCAAATCTGTCTGTACGGATGTTGGGTCGCGCCCCCCGTGGGCGCGTGGATTGAAACATGTTCGCTATCCGCTCCTCTGTGGACAGTTTCTGTCGCGCCCCCCGTGGGCGCGTGGATTGAAACATGGCCGTTAGGCCGCTGCGCATCCGCACCAATGCGTCGCGCCCCCCGTGGGCGCGTGGATTGAAACAAAATCGGCGGCCGGTGCCTATGGTTTGACCAGCAGTCGCGCCCCCCGTGGGCGCGTGGATTGAAACGCCATCCAGAGCATGCCTGACAGAGTTATCGCAGTCGCGCGCCCCCCCCCGTGGGGACAACCGCACCAAATTTTTACTGGGGTCATAGCGATGCGTTGCCGCTCGATTAAGCTTTTGCTCCTTTCATTCCTATAAGATATTTTTTTTCAAAATATAATATAAACTATTGTAATATAATAATTTAGGGGCGAATTTATTCGCCCCTAATATATGCCGACAGGCAAAAATTCTTTTGTGTGGATGAGCCGACGGCGCTGTGGGAGGTATAGCCGGAATATCCGGAAAGCTGATCCTCCGTCCTTACGCCAGACACGGCGTGATGTCGTACTCGAAAACGGTGCCCGGAACCACTTCCTCGGGCTCCCGGCCGTGGCGCAGCACAATCATGTTGCGCGTGCCCTTCAAGGTGATGCGCTCGTGATCCACCCATAACGCCGTGCCCTCACGCAGCCCCACGACGGTCTTCTCCTTGTTCACCGCCAAATACTCGTTCAGGCGCACCTGACGGGTCTCGCCGCCGTGACGGATGCGGTCGTTGATCTCCTCCGGATACGGGTCGATGTAGTGCGGGTTGATCTGGAACGGTACCAGGTCGAGGCACTGGAAACTCTCCGGCATCACGATGGGCATGTCGTTGGTGGTGCAAAGGGTAGGGCAGGCTACGTTGGAACCCGCGCTCCAACCCATGTAGGGCGTGCCTTCCATGACTTTGCGGCGGATGGGTCCGATGAGCTTGTTGCGGTGCAACTCGGCTACCAGATGGAAGGTGTTTCCGCCACCCACCATGATGAATTTCGCCGCGTTGACTGCCGCCACAGGGTCGCTGACCTCGTGCACGGAGACCACCTTTTTGCCGAATTTCTCGAACACACCGCGCACACGCGCCGTGTAGCTGTCGTAGCTTTCGGGATAGACTTTGCCGCCTACATCCACACCGGCATACGGCACGAACAAGATTTCGTCAGCCGTCCCTTGCAGGAATTCCGCGATCAACGGCTGGCACCAGCCCAGATAGGGCTCTTTGTAGTTGGTTGAATTGCTGATGAGTAATAGTTTCATATTTTTTCTTTTTTGGGTGAGCCCCCACACTGCGCTCCTTCGTCGCTTGTGTGGGGTTACTTGCACTTCGTGCGTTTTGCCTCTTCGAGGCTGCTCAATGAACAATAATTCTTGATATGATTAACAGGCTTCAATAACCAATAACCAATAACCTATAACCATTAAATCATCGGGCCGAACGGAATCAACGCCTTGCCCTGTTCGGTGTCGCTGAAATTGGCGAAGTTCTTGATAAATGCGGCGGCCAGCTCGTCGGCGTTCTTCTTGAAAGCCGCTTTGTCGGCCCAGCTGTTCTCGGGGTTCAGAATGTTGTCGTCCACGCCGGTGACGTGCTTGGGTATCACCAGGTTGAAAGGCTTCACGATCTCGGTCTCGCAGCTCTTGAGCTCGTCGTTGAGGATGGCCGTGATAATGGCGCGGGTGGCTTTCAGCGAGATGCGCTCGCCGACACCGTAGCCGCCGCCAGCCCAGCCGGTGTTCACCAAATAAGCCGTGGCGTTGTGCTCTTCGAGTTTTTTGGCCAACTCTTCAGCATACTTCGTGGGGTGCAGCAGCAGGAAGGCCGCGCCGAAGCAGGACGAGAAAGTCGGCTGCGGGGTCACGATACCGCGCTCGGTGCCGGCCAATTTAGCCGTGTAACCACTTAAGTAATAGTACATTGTCTGCTCCTTGTTGAGGATGGAGACCGGAGGCAGCACGCCGAAAGCGTCGGCGGAAAGGAAGATGATTTTGCTCGGATGGGTGCCGCGTGATACGGGGCGCACGATGTTGTCGATGTGGTAGATAGGGTAGGAGACGCGGGTGTTCTCGGTCTTCGCGGCGGAGTTGAAGTCAATGTTGCCTTCCTCGTCCACTACGAGGTTCTCCAGCAACGCGTCACGCCGGATGGCGTGGAAGATGTCGGGTTCTTTCTCCTCGCTGAGGTTGATGCACTTGGCGTAGCAGCCGCCCTCGAAGTTGAAGACGCCGTTGTCGTCCCAGCCGTGCTCGTCGTCGCCGATGAGGGCGCGGTTCGGATCCGTGGAGAGCGTCGTTTTGCCGGTGCCGGAGAGACCGAAGAAGATGGCGGTGTCACCGTTCTTGCCCTCGTTGGCCGAGCAGTGCATGGCTGCCATACCGCGCAGGGGCAGGAAGTAGTTCATCACGGAGAAGATGCCTTTCTTCATCTCGCCGCCGTACCAGGTGCCGCCGATGAGGGCCATGCGCTCCGTCAGGTTGAAGGCCACGAAGACCTCGCTGTTCAAGCCCATATCCTTCCAGTCAGGGTTGGTGGTCTTGCCGGCGTTCAGTACCACGAAATCGGGCTCGAAGTCGGCCAGTTCCTCCTCAGAAGGACGGATGAACATGTTCTTCACGAAGTGCGCCTGCCAGGCAACCTCCGACACGAAGCGGACCTTCATGCGGGAGTTTTCGTTGGCGCCGCAGTAGCCGTCCATCACGTATACTTTCTTGCCGGACAGCTGTTTCTGGCAAAGCACACGGAAATGCTCCCACGTCTTGTGGTCGATGGGCTTGTTGTCGGAACCCTTCTTGTTGGGATCGAACCACCACACATTGTCTTTCGTGTTCTCGTCCATGACGATGTATTTGTCTTTGGGCGAGCGGCCGGTAAAGATGCCGGTGTCCACCGAAAGGGCGCCCGACTTGGTCTGATAGGCCTTCTCATAGCCCGTCAGTGCGGGGTTGGTCTCGTGTTCGTACAACTCGTCGTATGACAGGTTGTGGAAGATTTCAACAGGGTTCTCAACACCTAATGCTTGCAATTCTGCTCTTAAGTCTTTCATATATTTTATGGGTTTGATAAATTTTTTTCGAGGGGGCAAATGTACACAAATTTTAAATATGCACAGACATAATGAAATTGCCGTATGTAGAGACGGGGCACGCCCCGTCTCTACGATTAACAGAGATTGTTTATTGATAATGTAGAATTAATACTTATACGATAAATTTTAAATAATGTATTGATATACAGATATATGTGGCAATATTTTGACTTTTCGATTTGAAGTCGTGCGCTGCAGAGCATGCTGAAAGCATGTAATTCCAATAACCCCATACTAAGGCCGACAGGCCGCAGTGTGGGGTGGAATACGCGATGGTAATCTGCGTGCCAGAGGCACGCCACTACTCGACTTGCTAATAGTAGCGTGTTTTCACGCACGCATCGATGTGCTACCTCCGCCATCACCCCACACCGCGCTCCACTTCGCTTCGCTTGTGTGGGGTTATTAAGATATTGTGCCTCCGGCACGCAAAATTTATATTCCAATTTTCTAAAAATATTTTTGCATCAGTATTCATGCAGAATGAAGAATGAATAATGAATAATTATGAATTATGAATGTCAGAAAAGGTGCGTGTGGGCAAAATTTTTTCCGAAATACGCTACGTATGAAAAAAAATTATACCTTTGCACCCGCAAAAAAGAGAAACTCTAATACATTTTTTATAAACTTTAAAAAATTAAACATTTATGAGAAAAAAAGTTAGAAATGTGATCATCATTGGTGCTGCAGGAAGAGACTTCCACAATTTCAACACCTTTTTCCGTCACAACAAGAACTACAATGTAGTGGCCTTCACCGCCGAGCAAATCCCCGGCATTGACGACCGTATGTACCCGAAGGAACTCGCTGGCGAGGATCTCTATCCGAACGGCATCAAGATCTATCCGGAAGCTAAGCTGGCCGAACTGATCAAGGAGTTTGACGTGGACGACTGCGTGTTCGCCTACAGTGACAAGCCCTACGCATACGTCATGGGCATCAGCGCCATCGTGAACGCTGCTGGCGCCAACTTCTGGCTCATGGGCCCGAACGACACCATGGTGAAGTCCAAAAAGCCCGTCATCGCCGTCGGCGCTACCCGTACCGGTTGCGGTAAGTCCCAGACCTCTCGTAAAATTATCGAATACCTCGTTGGAATGGGCTTCAGAGTGGTCGCCGTGCGTCACCCCATGCCTTATGATCCCGATTTGAACAAACAAATCGTCCAACGTTTCGCTTGCGTTGACGACCTCAAATATCAAAACTGCACCATCGAGGAGATGGAAGAGTACGAACCCCACGTGGTTACCAAACGTAACGTCATCTACGCCGGTGTCGACTACGAAGCTATCCTCAAGGGTGGCAAGACCAAAGATCCTCAAACCGGCAAGTGGGTTGAGATGGCTGGTGCCGAGAACGATCCCGACGGCTGCGATATCGTGCTGTGGGACGGCGGTAACAACGACTTCCCGTTCTATGTTCCGGATCTGACCATCGGTGTCGCCGACCCGTTGCGTCCCGGTGCTGAGGTGAGCTACTATCCTGGTGAGGTTGTCGCTCGCATGGCTGACGTCATTGTCATCAACAAGATTGACTCCGCTTCCCTCGACAATATCAACACCGTCCGCGCTAACCTTCGCAAAATCAACCCGACGGCCAAGCAAATCGACGCTGCTTCTATCCTCACGGTTGACAAACCCGAACTGCTCAAGGGCAAGAAGGTTCTCGTGGTGGAAGACGGCCCCACATTGACCCACGGTGAGATGAAGATCGGTGCCGGTACGGTTGCCGCTCTGAAACACGGTGCTGAACTCGTTGACCCGAGACCTTACACCGTCGGCAAACTGTCTGAAACCTTCAAGATTTACCCGAACATCGGCACGCTGCTGCCCGCTATGGGTTATGGCGCAGAGCAGATGAAGGACCTCGAGAAGACCATCGCCAACACTCCGTGCGATGCCGTCGTTATCGGTACCCCCATCGACCTCCCGCGTTTCATCAAGATCAAACAACCCGTTGTGAAGGTTGGTTATGAACTTCAGGAGATCGGTACCCCGACCCTCAAGGAAGTGCTCGATGAATTTGTCGCCAAACACAACCTCAAACCCAAAAGACGCAGAAAATAATTTGCTTCTTGCAAGGTTTTGAAAAAAAAGGCGTGCCGTTTCGGTGCGCCTTTTCTTTTTTTAAAAAATTAAACTTCGCTGCCGAGCATAAATCAAAAAAATATATTTTTGCAGCAAGTTATAAAATTAAAGATTATAAGATGAAAAAGATATTTACACTTCTGTTTGTCATGTCGGCTTTGTTTGTTAATGCTCAGTCTATCAGTGTTTTGTACAACGGAACCCCGTTGGGCGAGAATGATACTGTTTTTGCGGCTGTTGACGGTCATGCGGATCAGACGGATGTTTTCTTCGGCTATCAGAACAATACATCCTCACCTGTTGAGTTCAAAGTCAGAAAAGAGATCGTTTTCATACCGGAAGACGCCGATATGATGTTCTGCCTTGGCGATTGCTATTCCGGCAACCTCTCGCAAGCACAAACATTGGACGCGAATCAGGCTGTCGCCTCTGACAACGCGTTGGCCTTCCACACCATCTATTCCGGCAGCTTAGAGGCGGCGTTGGTCAAATATACCTTTTTCCTGACCAACAATGAAACAGACCATATCTCTTTCTACATCGCATACGCTACGGGTTCGTCCGTGAAACCGGCCGTCATGCTCGAGGCCCTTCACGCTTATCCGAATCCGGCCACCCGCATGGTGAACATCGACTATTTTGCACCTTCTGCAAATTCCTTCCTCGTCATCAAGAACCTGACCGGCAAGGAGGTCTTCCGCGCTGCCGTCAGCCAGGCTGGAAAGAGACAGGTCGATATCTCCCAATTCAATGCAGGTGTATACCTCTATGGCGTGGAAAGCGACGGTAGAATGCTCTGCACCAAGAAGTTGTTGGTGAAATAAGCATTACCTTTTTTATCTTTTACATATTAAGTGGCCATGTTTGTGCGGAACTGGCTTAGTGTGACACAATTTCTTTGGGATCCCGTGACGCAGCCGAATAACTGGCTGACGCTGGTCTTTTGTCTCCTGCTGTTTCTGATCACAATGATACTCATCACCGCCCGCCGCAAAATGTTCTTGATTTTCAGGGCATTGTTCTCCCAGCGCCACTTTTCGCTGGTTCAGCGGGAAGGGAAGGTGCTTGAGGATCGAATCTCCCCGTTTGTACTGATTTTCGATCTGCTCACCATTACAACCGGACTGGTCATGTTCTGTTCGACCTATCTGCCGAAAGCGATGTCCAAACTACCCTTTATGGCCTATGTGGGTATATTTCTTGCCATACTGACGGCGGCTTATTTCCTGAAATTGCTTTGCAATGAGCTCTATGCCAGTTTGTTTGGTAAGGTGAAAGAACATACGGCCATCAATCAGTACAAGTTTATTGTCATGACGGATTTTGCTGTTGTCCTTTTCCCGATGCTGGTGATCATCCAGTATACCGGCCTCCTCGCCCTTTACTACGTGGTTGTTTCCGTGCTGGCAGTCTTGCTTTCCGTATGGTTTTATCGCTTGATGAAAATAATTTCTCCCGGAGTTCAAAGGTTTCATTTTTTTATCTATTTTTGCACCCTTGAAATTTTACCCTGGTTGTTATTTTTCAAGGTATTGTTAATTATTTGAAATATAATTAGTTAAAGGAAATTTTTAAGAGCTTTATACGATACGAAAATGAAGGTAAAAAACATTTTGGTTTCCCAAAACGCACCGGAGGATATCGAGAAATCGCCGTACGGTGAGCTGAAAAGGAAGTACAGCATCAATATAGATTTCTACAAGTTCTTCAAAATCAATCGCACCACAGCACTCGATTTTAGAAAAACGCACATCAATATTCTGGAATATCAATCCATCGTGTTTTCCAGCACAAACACGATCGACAAGTTTTTTGAGCTTTGTAAGGAGATGCGTCTGGAAATGCCCGAATCGATGAAGTATTTCTGCGCTACGGAGTCCATCGCGCTCTATCTGCAGAAGTATGTTCCTTATCGCAAGCGCCGCGTGTTTTCCGCAAAAGACGCGCAACAGTCCAGTTTCTACGATCTTCTGATCAAAAACAAGTCGGTTAGCATGCTGATCCCCTGCAGCCAAGACGGCATTCCTGCCCAATTGGAGTCTGTGCTGGAGGAGAATGAGATTAAGCACGCCGAGGCGGTGGTTTTCGTGATTGCCCCCGCCGACTTGGTCCATGATGTGGATATCGACAAGTACGACCTGATTGTTTTCTTCAGTCCAAACGGAGTCAAGTCGCTGCAGGCCAACTATCCTGATTTCCAACAGGGCGAGAAGGCGTTTGCCGCCCTTGGCAAGGCCGCCGAGCAGGCCGTGCTGGATGCCGGTTGGACACTCCATGTGTCTGCACCCTCGAAGGAGCACGCCTCCCTTACAGAGGCCCTTGACGCTTTTTTGAAGGAATATGCCAACCGCAGACGTTAGATTCACTTTCCCGAAGATCAGCCGTTTGAAATCATCCGCTCTGATCAAAGAGGTGGTGCAACATCGGCAGTCCGTGTTCCGTTTTCCCATTAAATGCTTCTATTGTGTCCAAGACACCCCTGGGAGCACAGCCGCAAAAATCGCTTTTCTCGTCTCGAAACGGCGTCTGCGCCATGCTGTTGACCGCAACCGAATGAAACGCCTGCTGCGGGAGGCGTATCGGCTCCATAGCGGGAAACTGGCCGTTAGCGATAATAAGACATTGTATCTATGCTGGATGTTTGTGGGTGATGTTTTGCCTGATTTTCATCAGGTTGAAACTGCCGCGCAACAGTTATTTCAGGATTTGCATCGTAAACTGGATTTTTGAAGGCTATGAGGAAGCTGTATGAAGGATTCAAGAAGTTGTTGTCCAAACTGCTGATTGGACTGATCCGGCTTTACCAGATCACCTTGTCGCCTTTCATCGGGCGCTCCTGCCGATATACCCCCACCTGTTCAAACTATGGCATAGAGGCTATCCAAAAGCACGGTCCGTTCAAAGGCACCTGGTTGACCGTCAAGCGCGTGCTTTCCTGTAACCCCTGGGGCGGCAGCGGCTACGATCCTGTGCCGTAGCCCGTTACAAGCCGGAAATGCGTGTGGTGGCTTAAATAAGGCTATTCTCCAAGAATCTCCTTCAGCTCTTCCACCGTAAAACAGATGTTTAGGATGTCTGCCTCTTTTGCTTTCTTTCCCTTTTTTTTCTTTTTGTCAGATGTGTTTTCTATTGGATGGTAAGTGTACCGGTAGCACAGGCCGTTCTGGGTTTCTATCAATATATGGAGCAGGTACCGCAGATTTTCATCGGTGGTGCTCATGAGCTGTGTCCGAATCAAACTTCGCATGTTATTGAGTGAGGAGGTCGGCACTGTAATCCGGAAATAGTAGACAAAACCGTCTCTCTCAAGGCCAATGGAATCTAACCAAGTGACGATATCAACTTGTAAGGGGCACTGTTGGTTGGTGGATTGGATGGTCAAACTGAGTGTGTTGTAGGCCGTCTCTATGCTTGAGTTATCGTTGGCGAAGATGGCACGGAGGTCATCGGCTGTGAAAAGGATATTCAACGTGCTGTCTTTGTCTATAAGATGGTAGTGGTAGGCCACCCCGCAGTTCATACTGAGCAGTTGCTCGAAAAAGGAATCCGCGCTGCTTTTGGCGAAAGAGAGTACATGTGCGAGGCTTGCCCGGATTTCGTTGGTGTCCGATGAAATTTGGGCGGTTTGCTCAATGCTGGCTTCGTAGTGGAGGTATTGCCCGTCATAGTATGCCCGATTAATCAATACATTTCCCGATTGGGTAGGGAAGTTCTCGCGGCTGTATTTTTCAACTTCATTCGCGAAGAGTTCCGGCTGAAGTTGTTCCCTGACCTTCTCCGCCGTGATGGAATCCATGCTGCTCACCCAATACTTGCCGTTTTGAATCTCCAAAGGAGTGATGAAAATGTCGGTGGCTCGGTGGGTGTTCTGTTCCATATAGAGCACCCGAAACCCTTTCAGGTATTCATAAAACAGCTCTTTCGTGATGATGATGCTGTCTTGGATGTCGGGCGTGTCAAAATCGTTGTCAATACTGGTTTTTAGCACCGAAATGAAGGTGTTTTTGATCAGTTCTTGTTCGGAAGGGGTCAGGTTGAAGTTCATTTTTCCTTCAGGCACGGAATAGACCAATTCGAGGATGCCGTCGTTGTATTCCGCACTCTCGAACTGTCCGACACCTTCAATCTCGTTTTCTTGCATATATTCCACACATTCTTGTGCTACCTGCTGCATATACTGATTCATTTGCTTGTCATTCGCCAAAGAGAGACTTTCATTTTGCAGGAGCAGGCGGTGGAGTTCTTCAAGCGAAAAGTCAATAATAAAGCGGTCTGTTCGGGAAAAGTTGGCATATTGGAAACGGATGTTGTATTCCGCCTCAATCGCTTCTTCAATCAAGTCTGCGTTTGCGAGGAGTTCGTTTTTCGTGTTTTTTCGGATAACTTCCTCTTTCTCGGCAAGACGGGGGAAAATGGAGTCGGCGCTGGTGTAAAACGTGTATATGAGCGTGTCGTTTGAGACGATGACGGAATCCCATACGAGAGGATACGTTAGATTGTTGAGTTCGAGAGCTTTATTGGTTTCATATACGGTTTGCCGGACGGAGAGGCGTGCCTCCCACCGCTCCCCGTTCTTGTAAGCGGGCTTGTTGCGGTCTGCCCAAATTTGTTTCGTCTCCTGTGGTGAATATTGGATGGAAAAACTGCTGTCGCTGTCCTCAATTTGGATGTCGTAGGAGAAGCCGCCGCCGATGTCGCCGAGATGGCTGTAAAGGTAGTTGAAATAACTGTGTTCCAGACGATAGCGGAGTCTGTCGGCACAAAGTTCCTTTAACTCTTGGACGCTAAGTTCCATCAGGCTCATCTCATTGGCGGTGATGTGGAAATGCAAGCGTCCGGGGGTGTAGGAGAGTCTTTCGAGGGTGACGCCGTCAACTTCCATCGGACAGTTGCGCTCTGAATTTGAACGCACGGTTTTGGCAAACATTTCACGATCAATGGGTTGCGCGCATAACGCTCCGATTTGCAACAAAATGGAGATTAAAACTAAAACAAAAGTTCTGTGTGGCATTTTCGATTTACAATTTACAGTGTTAAATGTTAAAGTTAAAAATCCAAGTCGAAGATCAGTCCGCAAGCATTTTTCTAAATTCCTCTTCCGACACGATAGGGATTCCCAAAGCCTCCGCCTTTTTCCGCTTCTCCGGTCCCATTTTCTCGCCGGCGAGGACGAAGGAGGTGTTCTTCGAGATCGAGGAGACGTTCTTGCCGCCGTTCTGTTCGACGAGCTCTTTGATGGTGTCGCGCGGGACGGTGAAAATTCCGCTCACTACGATACTCTTTCCTTCAAGTTTTTGAGATATAGGTTTTTGCAGGTCTTTATTAAACTCAAACTTTAAGCCGGCGTTGCGTAGGCGCATGAGGGTCTCCAGATTGTCAGTGTTGTTGAAGTAGTCAATAATGCTGTCGGCAACGCGCTCTCCCACATCCTCTACGGTCATTAGTTCTTCTTTGTGGGCGTTGGCCACCGCATCCATGGTCTCGAAATGGCGGGCCAGTTTCTTGGCCGTCACCTCGCCCACGAAACGGATGCCCAAGGCGAAGAGAACGCGCTCGAAAGGCACCTGTTTGGAGGCTTCAATGCCTGACAGAATGTTCTGCACGGTCTTTTCCCGGAACGAAAGTGTTTTTGTTTTGCCGTTTTCGTCTTCTATGACTTTTTCGAGGCCAAGAAGTTGCTCGTATGTGAGGTCATAGAGGTCGGCGATGTTTTTTACCAATCCGTTGGCGTAGAGCATGTCGATTTTGCCCTCGCCGAGAGAGTCGATGTTCATGGCCTTGCGGGCGATGAAATGTTCCAGTTTGCCCTTGATTTGCGGGGCGCAGTGGTCGCTATTAGGGCAGAAGACGCCTGCCTCGCCCTCGGCCTGTTGCAAGGGAGAGCCGCAAACGGGACAGTGTGTGACGAAGGGGACCCGTTGTGCGTCGGGAAGCCGTTTTTCGGTGTCTACGCCCACAATTTTTGGGATGATCTCACCGCCTTTCTCCACGAAGAGGTAGTCGCCTTCGCGGATGTCCATTTCCGTCATGAAGTCGCGGTTGTTGAGGGTAGCGCGTTTTACGACTGTGCCGGCCAGCGACACGGGGCTGAGGTTTGCCACCGGGGTGATAATTCCTGTTCTGCCAACTTGGAAATCAACGCTTAACAGCTTTGTGGAGACACGCTCGGCTTTGAATTTGTAGGCGATGGCCCACCGCGGGCTCTTGGCTGTGGCGCCCACCTGTCGCTGCTGGTCGAAATCGTTGACTTTGATGACCACACCGTCAATCGGGTAGGGCAGCGACTTGCGCTTCTCGTCCCAGGTGTGTAGGAAGTCGTAGACCCCGTTGAGGTCGGCGATTTTCTCCATTACATCGGGTTTTCGGAATCCCCATTCGTGAAGTTTTAGAAGACGGTTAAAATGGTTGTATTCAGGTAGTTGCTCGCCTAATGCAAAGTAAAGCTTGAAGTCTAATCCCCGCTTGGCGACCTCGGCGGAATCCTGCAATTTGAGGCTTCCGGAGGCGGCGTTTCGGGGGTTGGCGAAGGGGGTTTCCCCGATTTCCTCACGTTCGGCGTTGAGTTGTTCGAAGCTGCTGAACGGCATGATGATCTCGCCGCGCACTTCTAATAGCGGTGGGAAGTCGCCTTGCAGTTGGAGCGGCACGGTTCGGATGGTGCGCACGTTGGCGGTCACCACATCGCCGCGCGTGCCGTCGCCTCGGGTTACCGCGCGAACGAGCACGCCGTTCTCGTAAATCAGACTGATGGCCACGCCGTCGTACTTGAGTTCGCAGACGTACTCGGGCGTTTCGGAGAGGAGTTCGCGCACGCGGCGGTCGAACTCGGCAAGATCCTCGCGCGAGTAGGTGTTGCCCAGCGACTGCATCGGGTAGAGGTGCGCGGCGCTCTCAAACCGTTTCGTTACCTCGCCGCCGACACGCTGCGTGGGACTGTCGGGGCGTCGCAGCTCAGGGTAAGCAGCCTCAAGGTCAATGAGTTGTTGCAGCAGCTGGTCGAAGTCGTAGTCCGAAATCGTGGGGTTGTCCAGCATGTAATACTGGTAGTTGTGTCGGTTTATTTCTCGGATAAGCTGGTCGATGCGTTCCTGCGGGGTCGGGTTGTTTTCTGCCATTAGTCTTGATTTTGGCGGCAAATGTACATAAAATTCAAATACGCCAAAACGATTTTCCCCGTTGTAGAGACGTGCCATGGCGCGTCTCTTTAATTGTCGGTTCGTGCATAAAAAAAACGCCGCACTCTTTCGAATGCGGCGCAAAATCATTAACTATTGTTCTAAATTAGCCGATGGCGATGGTGCGGGAGAGTTTTTGTTCCTCTTTCTGCATTTTCGGCAGGGTGATGGTCAGGATTCCGTGCTCCACCTTGGCGGTGATGTTTTCCCTGTCGACGTCCTCGGGCAGCGTGTAGTTCTGCTCGTAGTTCGTGTAGGAGAACTCGCGGCGCAGATAGTGGTGCTTTTTCTCCTCTTCCTTGTGTTCCATCTTGTTCTCGATGGCGACGTTGAGGTTGCCCTCGTCGTTGATGCTCACGCGGCAGAATTCCTTGCGGATGCCGGGGGCGGCCACTTCCATCGTGTAGGCCTTTTCGTCTTCTCTGACATTCACAGCCGGAGCTGTGGTGTTGTTGCGCGGCATGATGTCGCTGTTCAAGAAATCTTCAAACATGGTCGGAAACCAACTGTTTCTAAACATAACGGGTAGCATAATGAACTCCTTTCTTTTTATTGTTAGACTTTTATTTTTTTATTCACTGTCCGCCGCTGCTTTCGCTTTGGCGAAGCGCTACCTATAATGCAAACCGCGTGCCAACAAATATTTTTAAATTATTTATATTTTTTCTGACAAATTGTCCGATTTTTTGCGACAAAATGGCGGGATGTCTGACATTTTTTCTGTTTTCATTATTTGGGCGTTCCGGCGCGGCTGAGCCGCGCCGTCGGGCTTTCCGCTACAATGATTGCACCATTCCGTCGCCGACGATAGGCGGTGGCGGAACCTCTGACAGGCAACGGCATGCAATACGTTGAATGATATGATTATCATGGCGGAATGGTGCAATCATTTCCGCTTCAATCCCTAACGCGCGCCCGCCAGTCAGGGCGTATGCGATACGCCCCTGCGTGCGCCGCAGGAACGTTCTCCCGTAACTGCAACAAATATGTGGTGGAATTCCCGTGAACGAAGCGGATTACTCGTCCGCGGTGGAGATGATATAAATCGTTATTAATTGTTTCCTACAAGCGGAATTCCCAACTGTTTACAAATTTTCTTCGCGAGTATGTCATCAATATCATTGTGTAGTGGTATGATTGTCCGCTTACCAGAATCTTTGTTGATGAATTGGGCGTGACTGTCTTTTTGTCTTCCGGTCGGGTATCAATGATTTGCTCTCAAGTGTTTTAGGAGTTTTTCTTTTTTCATGCGTTCACGGTCAGTCTTCTGTGAAACACTTTGCGGTTTTTATATAGTTCTTTGAGTTCTTCCCGACGGCACTCAATGGCCAGTTCAATGGCTTCTTTCATGTTGGACATGAGTTCATCCAAAGTGTTTCCTTGGCTCATCGCTTCGGGGAGCTGTGAACATTGTCCGACATAGACGCCTGTTGTTGGGTTTTTCTCTATGATGATGCTGTATTCCATATTGTTTTCGTCTTTCTTAATTAAAGCTGCAGAAATACGCTTTTTTCTACAAACGGCAATTCGTTGTTTGACAAATAATGAAATCTTTCAAAGAGCGTTACTAGAAGTGTTTTACGAGTATATGTTATGAGAATTTTCCTGAAAATCCTGATGTGGGCGGGTGGAACTGATTTTTGTTCTTGCCAATGCCAAAGAAGGCCTCGATTTTGCCCGCTCGTTGCATTGGGAATATGAGGATGCCTATTACAATCGGTATCCGGAGGAGTGATGTAAAAAAATGTCAACTAATCTGTTGACATTTTTTATATCTTTGCCGCGTTTTTCACAAGGTTTATGAAAGAAAGTTTGGGACAATATATCAGCAGATTGATGATGCGAGACCATTACAACCAGTCGGAATTGGCGAGGGAATTGGGTGTTTCCCGCCAGATGCTGAGCAATATTGTGCTTAACCGAAGGGAAGTGTCGTTGCCGCTCTCTTTGAAACTCGAATCCTTGTTCTCTCTTCCGGAAGGTTCTGTCCTGAAGATTCAAGACGATTACAAAATCCAACAATATAAGGAACAACTTCGCGAATTTTTGTTTGAGAAATTGCAACAAGCACACGCTTTTTGGTCGTATGACAATGTGTCAAGATCGAATCTCCCTGATGAGTTGTTGATTGAGAAGGTGTTTGTCCATCTTGATATGGATGATATTTCAAAGCTGTTTGAGCTATTCCCGAAGAATTATATCCAAAAAGTGTGGCGTGAGAATATGGCCGTGCAAGGGGAATACCTTTTCGATTTGAACGTGATGATAGCGCTTGTTTTCTTCCATATCAAGAAACCAGAGGCGTATCTCCACCGCCAGGAGTTATTACATTTGAAAAAATTGACCCGCTATGCGTAAAGGACTAACCCCGAACATTGAAGCTATTATTGATGATGTGGCCAGACTTGAATGTGTAAAGCCTTACACGTTGTGTGGAGGCACCGCCTTGGCTATGCAGATTGGCCATCGAATGAGTGAAGATTTGGATTTTATGATGTGGCGAATATCCAAGACTGAGAAGCATGAGGTGGACTGGCCTGCTATCGAAAAAGAGATTGAAGAAAGAATTGGAGAAGTGGAACATCGCGATATTCTTGGTTTTGATCAGGTCGCCTTTGTGGTTAAGGGGGTGAAACTGTCGTTTTTCGTAAGTAACAATTTTTCTCCTCTCAATGAAAGAATTCCATATCAAGGAAATATTTTCATGTCCGATGTTCCTGCCATTTTGGCGATGAAGATGGAAGTGATGCTCCGCCGACTGAAATACAGGGATTATTATGACATTTACTCCATTGTCAGGGCTGGGTATTCCCTGAAAGATGGGATTGATGCCGCCGTAAAATATTCAGGACACAAGCTAAACACCAAGTCCTTAGTAATTATGCTTTCCAGCAGTCGGATTCCGACGGATGCGAATTTTGCGCAGATGTGTCCCGTTTATGATGTCTCTTTGGAGGAAATGCGGGAGTATTTGGTGCGAAATTTGAATGAATAGTTGCCCTTTTGCCGTTAAAACAATCTTGTCATGAGTCAGAATAACATATCATTAGGGAATTTCCTGCTGAGATACTGGTGGGTCTGGCCCTTGGCGTTTCTGTTGCTTATCGTATTGCAGCTGTTGGATATGCTCAACGGGCACTTCCTGCCGAATGTCATCGACAATGTTATTTGGGGAATTATTCTTCTGTTGGGTGTTTTGCAGGTGGTTGCGTTCATTCTCTCTATTGCCCACAAGGCGTGGTGGAAACTCGGAGGCATCATGGCGGGAGGTTTCCTGTGCGCACTCGGCTTTGCCGCGATAGTGTTTGTGGGCATGGTTACGGTCTTGTTCGAAGAGGATGAGGATCATTTCGGAATGGAGCATCCGATTCCGGACACATTGCAGTGCGAAGTGCCTATCGGTGGCGTGATTATGCAATTGCCTGAGGATTCCTGTTCCGTTGCCGCGGGTTCGGACTCGATTAGGATTCTTTCGACAGACAAAAGTACCTGGTTACAGCTGTATGAAGGCGGACAACCCGGCATCTATGAATACACCTTGTATGCGCCTGCACTACCCGACGGGTATGTCTATTTGCGCTGTTTTGAGGTGACGAAGGATATTGCTTTGTCAACCAAAGAGATAGTAAAACGGACCAAGCATGAGTTCTCCGACCATACTTCATTCGGGAAAGTGGTTGACAAACGAGATTTCACCATTTACGAGGGTGTCTGGGGCGAACCTTACGCCGTGCGTGTGGAAGTCTGGTGCCACGACAATGCTTCCAGACGCGACAAGTGCCTTTTGTCGAAGGTTTACAAGCTGGAAGGATGGATGCGGTAACGGAAAACTAAAATAGTTTACTTTTGCAATTTCTATAAATTTCGACTTTTATGTCCAGACATCATATCCTCTTCTCCTTCATCCTACTGATTATCAGCCTTTCCGCTTTTGCACAGCATACACCGTGCAAGGTTACTGGCAAAGTGGTTGATGACAAAAACTTCGCGATGTCCTACGTCTCCGTGTATGCCTCGCTTCAGGACAGCGTGGTGGCGGGTGCACTCACGGATCAAAACGGTCAGTTCGCGCTGAAAGTGCCACAGTCATCGAAAACTTATACCCTGACTGTGATTTATATGGGCTTTAAGCCGAAACATCTTGATTTTACGGCAGATAAGGGCGAAGTGGCTTTGGGTAATATTCCGATGGAGGCCACATCGCAGACACTGGAAGAGGTGAACATTTCGGCGAATGATGGCGGACGAACAATCGTCACCGCCGAACATACCACCATAATGCCCACGGATGCCACGACCATGATGACCGGCACCGTCGCAGACCTCCTGCGCCAGCAGTCCTCCGTGACCGTTGACCCCGACGGCAACATCTCCATCCGCGGGAACGGCAATGTGCTGCTATTGCTCGACGGTGTGCCCACGAACCTCGGTTCCATCAACGCGATACCGTCCTCCAACGTGGCGAGCATCGACATCATCACGAACCCGAATGCCAGCTACGATGCAGAGGGCACCGGCGGCATCATCAACATCGTCACCAAGAAGGACGGAAAGAAAGGGCTCAGCGGGATGGCGGCGGTCAACTACGGCTTCAACCACTTTACCAACGGCAGTCTTGCGCTGAACTACACCCGCAACAAGTTCGCCCTGCGCTTCAACTACCAGTTGAAGTACGAGGACGACATCAACGACGGCTACCTCTACCGCTATTACCGCACTACCGGAGACAGCCTCAGCCAGCAGATCCACGCCCTGCGGACGGTCTTCAACAACAACATCGCCCTCGGGGTCACCATCAAGCCCGATATGCGGAACAAGATCGACGCCGATTTCCGGCTGATTCTGCCCCGTCTCAACACCGTGCAGGATCTCTCTAACGACTGGTTCTACAATGGCATTCTCTCGCACGAGAACCGTCGCAGCGACGTGACTTGGAACCGCGAGAACCTCGACGGTACGTTGGCCTACTGGCACGCCATCCGTCCCGGGAAACTCACCTTCTCCGTCAAGGCGAATGTCTCCAAAATCTGGGGACACCGCCCGTCGTACTACTTCTTGGAGGGCGACTCAGTCAGCAAGTCGGTGTCGGGTGGCAGCCCGCTGCTCACCTCTGCGCAGACGGACTGGCGCGTCATCGAGAAATACGGTTTCTGGGATGCGGGCGTGAAGTTCTCCTATCGCCAAAACGACATCTACCATAACTTTTATGTGCGCGACAGCATCGGTTGGGACTACTCCCATCAGTTCAGTAACGACCTGATGCACAGGGAGTACGTGCCTGCCGCCTACGTGCAGTTCACCTCTACAGAATGGCGCGATCGTTTCACCTGGAGTGCCGGTCTTCGTGCCGAATACAGCCGCACGCACCTGCACAGTGAGAAGGAGGTATTAGACGAGTGGTCGCAGCATTTCTTCCTCGGTCCGTCGCTGTCGTTCAAGTACAAGATCTCCAAGAATCATAGCCTGTCGTTCGCCTATTCGCGGCGCATTACGCGGCCCACGTATCCGCAACTCAACCCCTACATGAGCATGATCGACCCGCACAACTTCGAGCAGGGCAACATGCATCTCCAGCCCGAAACCGCCGACAACGCGGAGCTGCTCTACCAATTTAAGGTGCCGAAATGGGCTGTGAATGTGGGCATTTACGGTAACTATATCCACAACTACATCACGCAGGTGGCCCGTTTCGATAGCGATATCCTGCTGATGACCTACATCAACGCCACCTCGCAGACCAAAGCGGGACTGGACCTGAGCGTGAAGGCCGACCCGTGGAAGTGGATGACAGCGACGCTCGGCACGAACACCTACTACCTCCGTTCAGTAGGCAACATTGATGAATGGGACATCTCGAACAGCGGATGGGTCAACAATAGCAACCTCCGCCTCGATTTCCGCCCGATCAAGGGGATGAACATCAACCTGCAGTATTTCCTGAACACGCCGCAATATTACCCGCAGTTCACCACGCGCCTCTCGCACTACATGAACATCGGCATCAGCCAGAAGTTCCTGAAGGGTGCGCTCACGGTCTCCGCGCAGCTCACGGATGTCTTCAACACCCGTAAATGGGAGATCTTTTCCGATAATCAGTTCTATCGGTTAGACAATATGTTGCATGGAAAAAGCCGGATGTTCTGGTTGGGCGTGAGCTACAATTTCAACGCTTACAAGAAAGCCGGTGCAGGTAAAGTTGAGGGAGAAGATAGGACGAAAATCCGGACGGGGGTGTGATTTCCCGTTGGATTTTGATTTTTTTCTATCGGATTATCAACTTACATCGCATTCCGCATCGGTTGCATCAGCTCGGAGAGCATCTGCTTGGCGCGCATAATCTGGATTTTCACGTTGGAGAGGGTGAGGCCTAACCGTTCGGAAATTTCTTCGTAGGCGAGATCCTCGTAATAGCGGAGTTCAATGACTTTGCGGTATTTTTCGGGAAGTTCCGCCACGGCGGCGCGGAGCAGCTGCAGTCGCTGTTTGTCGATGACCTCCTCCTCGGGGGTGCGCTGGAGGTTGTCCTCGCTCTGGTCAATGATTGAAGTGGCGCTGGAGGTGTAGAGATCCTCCTCGAAATATTGCGGCATGTTGTTCTTCACGCGCAGGAAATCGATGCTGTTGTTGAGCGCGATGCGGTACAGCCAGGTGGAGAAAGCATACTTGGGCGTGTATTTGTCAAGGTAGCGGAACGCTTTGCCGAAGGTCATCAGTGTGAGATCTTCGGCGTCGTCTTTGTTCTTTACCATGCGTACAAGCATATAATAGATGCTGTCGCGGTAAAGGGCCATCAACTCGGCGTAGGCCTGTTGGTCATTGTGGTCCAGTGCTTTGCGCAGAAGCACGTAGTCGCGTTTCGCCTTGTCGGTTTGGCAGGTGTTAGTCATCATTGCGCTATATTTTTGTGGTGGAATTTGGCTGAAAGCCAGTGTAACGGATTCAGAATAGCGAACAGGATATCATAAAAGAGGAAGAAGGGAATAATCTGTTTCTCCTGTAGTTTTGCCGCTGCGATACCCATGACGACGTACATGCTTGCAATGCGGATTATCGCGATGCCCGCGGCGATGTAGAGAGCCAGCGGCTCGTGCAGGGCGGTGACGATGGAGAGTGCGAGGAAGATGTAGAACAATAGGTTGGTGAGTTCATAGCCGCTCAGCAAAAGTCTGTTCTTCAGAGAGTTGTATTTCCTGGTAAAGAACAGGCTGACCTTGTGGAGGCGCCAATAGCCGTATTTGGGCAGATGCTGCTGCAGCGTGAAAGCGTCGGGGGCGAATTCAACGGCGACATTGTTCTGGGTGGCGGCGCGGTGGATGAAGATGTCTTCCTCGCCATAGAGCAGATGGTTGTAGGAAATAAAGCCGTTCTGCTTGTAAAAGAGCGGTCGCACGAATGCCACGTTGTTGATGTCGCCGCGATAGGTGCTGTGCAGGAGCGCATGGGAGAAGAACTGCGTCGCACCGATGAGGTTGTCATAGTGGAGAAAATGGCTGTAGATTCCGTTTTTCTTGGCGAAAGTGTTGTAACCCAATACGATACGATGTTGGAACTGGAAGTTCTGCGCCATGTTGGAGAGCCACAAGCGAGAGGCGGGTCTGCAGTTGGGGGAGGTGAGCAGGATATGGTCGTAGGTGGCGCACTTGACACCCATGGAGATGGCCATTTTTTTGCCGCGGCTCGTGGAAACCGCTGTGCTAAGGTCAACAATCTTGATGTTGGGGTAACGGTCTTTGTATTCGCGGATGGCTTGCAGCGAGTTTTCGTCGCGGGAGCGGTCGTTCACGATGACAATTTCGAAGAAAGAGTACTGCTGCTCAAGGAGGTAAGGGAGGTTTTGCACAATCAGGGCGGCGTCATCGCGCACCACTATCACCACCGAGACAGGGATGTCGCGGAACCCCATCGCGGATTTTTTTCTGTAAAAGGCGAAACGACCGTAGATGACGTAGTAATAGATTAGTTGTAAGAGAGTTATAACGCCAAATATGATTAAAATAGCCAGTGCTACTTCGTTAATTTGCATTTTATGAAAAGGTTTAGGTTAATAGTTTGGCTGCAAAAGTAACTATTATTTCGTTAAAAGATGTATTTTTGCCAAAAAAATATAAACAAACTTACGAACAATACAATGAAGTTTACACTCCAGAAGGAAGATGACAAAAGTCGCGCACGCGCTGGTTTGATTGAGACCGCACACGGTCGTATTGAAACTCCCATTTTTATGCCTGTGGGAACATTAGGTGCTGTTAAATCGTTGCATATCAGAGATTTGAAAAATGATGTAAAAGCGCAGATTATTCTGGGAAATACCTATCACCTCTATTTGCGCCCGGGATTGGAAGTGCTGCGCGAGGCGGGCGGACTGCACAAGTTCAACGGTTGGGACCGTCCGATCCTCACCGACAGCGGCGGATTCCAGGTGTTTTCCCTGAGCCACCGTCGCAAAATCAACCCCGAAGAGGGTGTCTGGTTCCAGTCGCATATTGACGGTTCCCGCCACCTCTTCAGTCCCGAAAAGGTGATGGACATTGAGCGCACAATTGGGGCGGATATCATCATGGCTTTCGACGAGTGTACGCCCTATCCCGCTGATTATCAGTATGCCAAGAAATCGATGGAGACCACCTGTATGTGGCTCGACCGATGCATTGCCCGCCTTGAAGAGACAGAACCTTATTACGGTTATGAGCAGACGCTCTTCCCGATTGTGCAGGGCAGCACTTATCGTGACCTGCGCGTGCAATCTGCCGAGTATGTGGCTTCGAAGAACTGCGACGGCAACGCTATCGGCGGTGTCTCCGTGGGCGAGCCTATCGAGTTGATGTACGAAATGACCGACCTCTGCTGCCAGATTCTGCCGAAAGACAAACCGCGCTATCTGATGGGCGTCGGCACGCCTGCTAATATATTGGAAGACATAGCATTAGGGGTGGATATGTTCGACTGCGTGATGCCCACGCGTAACGCCCGCCACGGCATCATCTTCACCTGGGAGGGTGTATTGAATATGCGCAACGAGAAGTGGAAGAATGACTTCACGCCGATTGATTCGGAGAGCGACCTCTTCGCCGACCGCGAATACACCCGCGCCTTCCTGCGCCACCTGTACGTGTCGGATGAAATTCTCGGTCCGATGATCGGCAGCATTCATAATCTGCATTTCTATCTTGACCTGGTAACTACCGCCCGGCAGAAAATCCTCGACGGTACCTATTCCACATGGAAGGACGAGGTGCTGCCGAAGGTGTCAAGAAGGTTGTGATCAGTGATCAGTGAGCTGTGATTTGACACCGTCGAACACCATCATCCCCGTTAGGGGATACATATCTGTTGAAGAAAGGATGCCCGTGCGGTTGTCAAATCCTCGTAGAGGATTCATATACTGACGCACGCAGGGAAATCCATACCAGCAAAAGGTAGTACACGGTCGGGAATACCGCCAGGTAGAGAAAGTCCAATACCGAAAAGGACTCTGTAAGAGTCGTGTCTGAAGATATTGCGTCCTTCATCAGAAAGAAGGGCAGGTCGTACAATATCGGTATCCAACACAAGGGCTTGAGGTCGGTGCCTATTAGGGCTACTGCCAGCAAATTGATGAGCAGAAATCCTAATACACAGAAACAAACATATCCTTTTTTCTTTGAATTTTCAAGGATTATGGCTGGGATGACTCCCAGTACTGCAGCCAGTGCAATGGATAATAAGAATCCAAAAGGGAGTATTAATTCATTAAAACAATCATGAAAGTAGTTGGAATTAACTACAAGTGTGACGATAAAACTCACCAACCACACTGCCAAATACAAACCAAAGTAAATCAAAAAGAACTTGACGCTCTTTGAACTTACTTCAGTATCGGTTACAATATCATTTGTTATATGATTATCGTCACCCTTCATTCTTCATTCTACATTCCTCATTCACAATTTCATCCATTCGTCGAAATCCTCTGCGGACACAAGTCCCAGCTCCAATGCGGCTTCGCGTAGCGTGAGCCCGTGCTCGTGCGCGTGCTGCGCAATCTTCGCGGCGTTGTAGTAGCCGATGTGTGGGTTGAGCTTCGTGACTAACATCAGCGAGTTGTGGAGATGCATGGAGATGCGCTCTAAGTTGGGTTTTATTCCCTTGAGACAGTGGTCGTTGAAGGAGTTGATGACATCTGCGAGCAAACGCGACGACTGCAGCAGGTTGCGGCCGATGAGGGGCATGAAGACGTTGAGTTGCAAATGACCCTGCATGGCGCCGGTGGTGATGGCCACGTCGTTGCCGATGACTTGGCAGCAGACCTGCGACAACGCCTCGCACTGCGTCGGGTTCACCTTGCCGGGCATAATCGAGGAACCGGGCTCGTTGGCGGGCAGGATCACCTCGCCGAAACCGCAGCGTGGCCCCGAGTTCAGCAGCCGGAAGTCGTTGGCGATTTTCATCAGCGAGACTGCCAGCCGTTTGAACGCCCCCGACATCTCGCACAGCGAGTCGTGGGTGGCCATGGCCTCGAACTTGTTGGCACAGTTGCTGAATTCGTAACCTGTAAATTCGTTGATATACTGCAGGGCGCGTCTGTCGTAGCCCGCAGGCGCGTTGATGCCGTTCCCGACTGCCGTGCCTCCGATAGGAAGCTCCATCAAGTGCTTGAGACTCTGTTGGATAACTTCGTAGCCGTGTTCCAACTGCGAAAGGTGTCCCGACAGTTCGTCGCCTAAGGTGAGCGGGGTGGCGTCCATCAGATGCGTGCGCCCGATCTTCTTGATGTCCGCGTATTCGGCGACCTTCTCGCGGTAAGTGGCCATCATGCGCTCCAGGGCGGGCAGCGTGCGTGTGATGATGCTCTTTGCAGTGGCAATGCGCATACCCGTGGGGAATATGTCGTTAGTGGACTGCGACTTGTTCACGTCGTCGTTGGGCGAGAGGAAAAGCGGGTAGTCGGTGAGTTGGCCGCCCCTCAGCTGCTGCGCCCGGTGGGCGATGACTTCGTTGACGTTCATGTTGGTCTGCGTGCCCGAGCCGGTCTGCCAGATGTGCAGCGGGAATTGGTCGTCCCATTTCCCGGCGAGGATTTCGTCGCACACCCGCAGGATGAGGTCGCGCTTCTCCTCGGACAACACCCCTGCGTCGTAGTTGGCGCATGCCGCAGCCCGCTTGGCGATGACGATACCGTAGATGATTTCGATAGGCATGTGTTTCTTCCCGATTTCGAAGTTCTCCATCGCCCGTTGCGTTTGCGCGCCCCATAGCTTGTCGGCCTCGACGCGCATCTCGCCTAATGTGTCTTTTTCGATTCGATATTCCATATTGTTATTATATTACTGTTCTGTATATCCCAGGGCTCGGCTTCGCCTCACCCTGGGTTGACACGTGTCGGGCTTGCAGCCCTTTTTGGAAACCCTCCAACCTCCCATCCTATAAAGTCTCAAGTCTTAAGTCTCAAGTCTCAAGTCTCCACATTAATCGTAGAATTTCCAGTTTACCCCTAATTCGAAGTTGCGGCCTTGCATGGGGTAGCCGGGGGTGGTGATGTAGTGGTAACTGAGGAGGCCGGCAAGGAGATTCCCTCCGCGGATGAAGAAGGAGAGCCGTTTTACACGCAGGGCAATATGCGCATTAACATAGAGATAGTTCCCCGTGATGATGTTTCGTTGTGAGTAGAACTGGTGCAGGATGGGGTCGTAGCCGTCGGAATAGTAATAGGTGTTGTACAAAAAGTCGACCCCCACTTGGAACCGCAACCGTTTCTTGAAGATGAGGGTGGTGTAGAGAGCGCTGAGTTTGCCGGCAAATAGCGGAACGGTGATGGCCTCCCGTGTCGAATGCTGCAAGGCCATTTCCGCACTAAGGGCGAAATGTTTTGTCCGTACGGGTACGGTAAGTTGCAACTGCAGAATTTGGGCGGGTTTCTCTAATTGTGCCGGCTCGAATTTGTTATTGATATAGACATAGTGCCCCAAGTTGAAGAAGTTAAAACCAAGTTTATATCCAAACAGTGTCCAGTAAGCCCCAGCCTTGAAAATATTCTGTTTTTTCCATTCAAAGTCCCATAAGTTGTTGTTTCCTATATATTTACTGAAAATATAGTCAGGCGCGTAGCGTTTGAATGAAGCCTCGAATCCGAGATAGTTCTGGTGTGCTGGATTGATGGTGAATCGCACGCCGGCCCGCGCCAGTGCATCGTTGTTGTTGTAACCGAAAAAACTGTAGGAGATATCCCCGTAGATTTCCCATACCTTGAACAACCGGATGGAGGTGCGCGCAAACAGAGTCAGACTGTTTGCGGAATAATTGGGACAGAGCAGGTTTACGTATTCGTGTCGCACCCCGCCCGCAATCCGAAAGTAATAGGGTTGGCCGCTGACCGTGTCTAAAGGACTGTAGTTCGACCATTGCAGCGAATTTGCTAACGAGAAGAACCGAAGTGAGTCGTTGGTGGTGTCGGTGTTGATGTAGTATCGGTCGCGGTAGTAGATATTATTCAAGTCGTAGTCCGTGAATTGGACGATTTGGTGGTTGAAATCGAATGTATGGCTGATCGTGCCGAAATAGTGACCCTGTTTATCCTTAAGGTTTACGTAGTTGAGCAACTGTGCGGAATGAGTGTTCAAAACAGAATGCGCGTTGCTTAACATGACGGGAAAACTGCTTAGGTCGTTAGTGATGTTTGCATTGGTGTCGCGCGGGTTGCGGTCGGTAAAGTCCGGACTGTACTGCAGACCACCGTTTTCGGAATATTTACCACGGTTGAAGATGTAGGCGAAAAGGAAACCGTAGATTTTTTTCGGGGTTTCATAGCGTGCTATGGCACTGATGTTCAGTCTATTAAGTTCCTGGTGCAAGAAATAGCCCTGATTGCTCGCGCCGTCGATGCTTGCCGTAAAGTCGGCTTGTCGCACCCGTTGCGCGTGTGTGGCTCGAAAGGTGAATTCGTTCAGTATTCCGTAGGAAAAATCGATGTCAGTGAAAGAGGTTTCCAAATTGTATATTTTCAAGTCGGACATCTTCTTGAAATAGAGCGGATAGGGAAGTGTCATCCAGGTAAAACCGATTGGATGATTGATGTCGAAAACCATATTCTTGTGCGCTTGCCCGTTGATGCCTAACGACTGGTATAGATTGTGCGTATGCAGCAGTGGGTCGTATTCGGAGATGTAGATGAGACTTGTGTCTATCGGGGTGTAACTCAGCGGGTTGAAGTTAAAAGTAGGCAATGGGGCAGTCTGAGTGGGCAGATAGTCCGGAGATATGGCCATGGCGGAGTCAATGGGCGGCCGCGCGCCCCTTTCGTCCTGCGTCTGTGCGAGCACGTGTCCAGCCAAGAGGAGGCATATCCCCGTCAGTAGTATGAATATGATTGACTTAGAATGCATTACAATCGAAATGAAACAGAATTTCGATTATGCCAGTGACCATTCTGCACCGTCTTTGGTATCTTTAACTACGATACCGGCGGCGTTGAGCTCGTCGCGGATTTTGTCGGATAGTGCCCAATTCTTCTCGGCTTTGGCGGTTTTGCGCATATCGAGAATTAGACGTACGGCTTTGTCCAAGGCGTCGTGTTCGCGGGTGTCGCCCTGCCCGATTTCCGGTTTGATGCCCAAGATGTCGAAGAAGAAAGTGCGGAAGGTCGTTTTCAGCAAATCGATGTCCTCTGCCGTTAGGGAAGCATGTCCGTCTTTCACCGCATTGATGATTCGTGTGGCTTCAAAAAGTTCAGCAATCACTTTCGGAGTGTTGAAATCGTCGTTCATGGCCTCGTAACAGCGCTCCTGCAGTGCGGAGATGTCCTCTGTGGAAGTGCTTCCGGCTTTCAGGCTGTCGAGATGGCGCTCGGCGGCGTAGAGTTTCTCCAGTCCTTTCTCAGCAGATTGCAGTGCAGCGTTGCTGAAATCGACGGTGCCGCGGTAGGAGGCCTGCAACACGAAATAGCGGATGGTCATCGGCGAGTAAGCCTTCTCCAATTTATCGTGATTGCCAGTGAAGAACTCATTGAGAGTGATGAAGTTGCCCAACGACTTACCCATCTTTTGCCCTTCAATGGTGATCATATTGTTGTGCATCCAATAGCGTACGGAACTTCTGCCGTTTGCAACGGTGCTCTGGCATACTTCCGATTCATGATGGGGGAAAAGCAGGTCCATGCCGCCGCCGTGGATGTCGAACTGTTCACCTAAATACTTGGTGCTCATGGCCGTACATTCGATGTGCCAGCCTGGGAAGCCGACGCTCCACGGGGAGTTCCAGCGCATGATGTGCTCCGGCGAGGCTTTCTTCCAAAGGGCGAAGTCGGCGGGGTTGCGTTTTTCGCTCTGTCCGTCAAGTTCGCGGGTGTTGGCAATCAGTTCGGCGAGCACGCGGCCGGAGAGCCTGCCGTATCCGAAGTCTTTGTCGAATTTTTCAACATCGAAATAGACGGAACCGTCTGAAACGTAGGCATAGCCTTTGTCAAGAATCTTCTGCACCATTTCGATTTGTTCGATGATGTGGCCGGAGGCGCGGGGTTCGATAGAGGGACCTTTCACGTTGAGCGCGTCCATCGCTTTGTGGTAGCTGTCCATGTAATATTGCGCCACCTCCATCGGCTCCAACTGTTCCAGACGGGCCTTCTTGGCAATCTTGTCCTCGCCTTCGTCGGCATCGTGCTCGAGATGGCCCACGTCGGTGATGTTGCGCACATAGCGCACTTTGTAGCCGATGTGCGTCAGGTAGCGGAACACCACGTCGAAAGTCACCGCAGGTCTGGCGTGACCCAGATGCGGCTCCCCATACACCGTCGGACCGCAGACATAGAGGCCCACATGGTCGGGAGTGAGGGGCTGGAATAGTTCTTTTCGCTTTGATAACGTGTTGTATAAGAATACTTTACCTTTATTGTCGGTGCTTTTCATATCGGATGTTTTTGTTGTTCAAAAAAGAATTGCAAAGGTATATATTTTTTGTATTTGTGGAGACGGTCAAGGCATGTCTCTACTGGCGAATGTAAGCGATATTAAGTGAACAATTTCTCGATTTGCGCTTCATACTTCTTGATAAGCACGTTGCGCTTGAGCTTGAGGGTGGGGGTGAGTTCGCCAGACTGGATCGACCACTCGTGGTTCATCAGCAGGAATCGTTTCACCTTTTCGGTGTCGCCGAAGAATTTGTTGAAGTAATCAACAATCTTTTTATATTTTGCTTGAACTTCAGGATGCTCGATCATCTCTTCATTTGTGGTATAAGGGATGCCCTTGTTGAGACACCAAGATCGCAGGTCGCTGAAGTTTGGTACGATGAGGGCGGCGGCGAACTGTTTGTTTTCGCCAACTACAAGGATATTGTCAATCAGCGACTCTTCCATGAACTTGTTCTCAATGATGGTGGGCACCACGTATTTGCCAAAAGCTGTCTTGAACATCTCTTTTTTTCGGCCGGTGATTTTGAGCCGACCTTCGGGGGTGAGTTCTCCGAGGTCGCCAGTGTGGAACCAGCCGTCCTGGTCGATGACTTCCGCCGTCTGTTCGGGCAGATTATGGTAGCCTTTCATCACATGTGGGCCTTTGGTGAGGATTTCGCCGTCTTCGGCGATGCGCACGCGTGTGCCTGGAAGTACGGGCCCGGCGGTGCCAATTTCCACGCCGCCCTTGAAGAAGTTGCTAACGGCAATCACAGGGGAGGTTTCGGTGGTGCCGTAGCCCTCAAGCACGGGGATGCCCATGGCCCAAAAGATCCTCGAAATGCGGGGCTGGATGGCTGCGCCGCCGGTCACGATAACTTTCAAATTGCCGCCCAAGGCTTTGTTCCACTTGTTTAGCACCAGTTTTCGTGCTATTTTGAGCTTCCAGTTGTATGTTTTGCTGTTATTGTTGCCATACTGAAGGGCGATGTCGTTGGCCCAGAAGAAGATTTTCTGTTTCAGTCCGCTCAACTTGTGCCCTTGGGCGATGATTTTGTCGTATACCTTCTCCAAAAGCCGCGGCACCGTCGTGAAAATATCCGGCTTTAGTTCGACCATGTTCTCCTGGATGCGTGCGAGGTTCTCTGCGTAATAGATTGGCAATCCGAGGTATTGCCAGGAATAATTCATCATGCGCTCATATACGTGACATAGAGGCAGATAGCTGAGGATACGGTTGTTTTCGGAAGTGGGAATAATGGGTAGGATGGCCTCCACATTGGAGAGGAAATTGCGATGGGTGAGCATCACACCCTTCGGGAACCCCGTCGTTCCAGATGTGTATACAAGCGACACTACGTCGTCAGGGTCAATGCTTTCTTTGATTTCCTGGAGGTATTGTGACGAAGGATTGGCGCGGCCGAGTTCTATCACTTCATTCAAGTGTTTGTATCCGCGGAGGTTACGGAAAGTGTAGACTTTGTCCTTCAATGCGGGTTTGTCTTCCAGAATTTGCGTGATCTTGCGAAGCATGTCCCAGCCGGCGACAAAGATGAGTTTCACATCGGCATCGTCGAAGATGTGTCTATAGTCGCTTTCGCTGATCGTGGGGTATATGGCGACGTGGAGGGCGCCGATTTGCATGATGGCCATATCCAGAAAGTTCCATTCCGGCCGGTTTTGGGTTATGGTGGCCACGCAGTCGCCCTTCTTGATGCCGAGCTGCATAAGCCCATAAGACAAGTTGTTGACAATCTCCACATATTTAGCGGTGCTGTATTTCACCCAGATGCCGTTTTCTTTGCAGCATAGCGCATCTTCCTTGGGAAATTCCACGAGGTCGCGATCAAGCATGTCGAATAGTCGGGTTACTTGCATATATTAGGTTTATAGGTTTAAAAGTTTATAAGTTTATAGGTTTATAGGTTTATAGGTTATGGGTTATTTGCGCTTAGCGCGTGTTGCCTTTTCGAAGCTGCTCAAGGAAAGTTTTTTACATAAATGGTCTTTCCTTTTGTAGAGACGGGGCATGCCCCGTCTCTACAGGTGCTGTCTTACCGTATGAAGACGGCTTTGATGGGGTAGTGGTCGGAGATGAGCCAACGGCCGTATTTGTCCGAATCGAGGGTCTGGTATAGCAGCGGCGTGGCGTTGCGGTAGAAAATCTGGTCAATGACGATGTTGTTGGGTGCATTGCCCCAACCGTTGAAGGTGCCGCGATGGTCGGTGACGGGAGCCTCTTCTCTGGCTTCCTTCATCATTTTCTTCAACGGTTTGAAGATGGCGTTCTCGGTCGTGGAGTTGAAGTCGCCGGTGAGAAAAACAGGCGCTTTTTTGTCGGTGACGATGGATTTGATACGCTGCGGAATGAGTTTCAGCGACTCGCGGCGAGCCACCTCCCCCACATGGTCAAGGTGCGTGTTGAAGCAGTAAAGCGTCTTTCCGGTTTTACGATCTTTGAAGTAGCCCCACGTTACGATGCGGTGACAGGCGCCATCCCATCCGCGCGAGCAGACATCCGGCGTTTCGCTCAGCCAGAAGTCGCCGTGTTCCAGCACCTCGTAGCGGTCTGCGCGATAGAGAATCGCCATGTGCTCGCCACCCTGCTTGCCATCGTCACGACCTACGCCAATATATTGGTAATCAGGAAGATTGTTGTTTAGATAGTCGAGTTGCACGAAGTAGGCCTCCTGCACGCAGAGGAAATCCGGCCGTTCCATCTGAGCCATCTTGACACAGTTGGCCTTGCGGTTGTCCCAGATGTTGTCGCCGTCGCCGGGGTTGTTGTAGCGGATGTTGAAGGAGATGACCGTGACAGTGTCCTTTTGGGCGAGGGTGGTGAGGACACACGCACAGGCCAATATCAGCACAAATATCAGTCTTTTCATATTTTACGTTTAACAAAATGAATTTGCAAAAATACGATTTTTTTGATGATGCCGGCAGAGGAATTCGGGAATGGGAACTACCAACAAAGACAACGCGGGCGCACCATTCGGTACGTCCGCGTTTGGGTTGGGACATGTAGAGGCGCGCCATGGCACGTCTCTACGGGAATATTTCGTGTCAATTAAGACAAATCGGCACGCTCCATGGCATCTTTGTAGTACTTTTGGTTGATGAAGACATCCTCCTTGTACGGGTTGATGTGACGTTTTTTGGACTGCGCGATGATGTAGCAAAGGGCGACGGCGTTGGTTATGAGTGCCAGGACGCTGATAACCGTCATCATGGTCGGGTTGCCGGCCACGGTGTCGACGGTGGTACCGACGACCGCTGACTCTCCACCGGCCGCTGCGTAGATCTCCGTGATGGTGTCGATGCCGTTGGGATATTGCACGGGAAGTACAGCCCAGTTGAAGGCCTGGAATCCGTCCTTGAAGGTCTCTTGGAAGAGCGGGAACACTTGCGCGAACATACACCAGATGGCCAGTGTGTTGGCACGGTTCTGAATCCAGCCGCCGCGGTTCCACAGCAAGGCCGCAATCGTCGGGGCGAGCAGCAGCGCGACACCGCAGTACCAGCTGTGCGTGGGCAGGCAGTTGTAGGTGTAGGCGAAGTTCCAGATGTCATAGACCACGATGAAGACCCAGGTCATGTCGGCCCAGATCATGTCCTTCTTGTCCTTGGAGGGGAAGACGTTCCACCAAGCAGTCATACAGAAGATGTTGAGGATACCGGCGATGCCGTTGAACACGTTATGCCAGCCGCCGTAGAGCCACACGCCCTCGCTGCTGAGCCACCACTTGTTCCAGCCCATGACGGCGGACTCGAAGTCGGAGGCCACGGCGATGAGGATGTTGATGGCCACAATGATGAACGGGAACGGCTTGAACCAGTGTTTGGCACCGATGCCCCATTTGTACTTGATCATCATGAAGCCGATACAGCCGGTGAGCGCGGCGTAGAGCTTGGCGTAGTGGAACCAGCCGTTCATATAGACATGAGTCTGGTTTGTCAGTGCCCATTCCGCGCCGGTGCGTGCGCCGATGGCGATGGCCACGAAATAGACCGTCAGGATGACGGGGATGATGAAGAAGGTGACGATGCCGCCGAGTTTCGTGCGGCGAGCGAACTCGTTGAACAGGATGAGACCCACGAGGACGACGAGCAGCATCCCCCACTGGGCCAGGGCGTTAGCCCCATAAACTTGGAAAAACATATTGGTTAAATTTTATGTTGGTAATTTCGTGTTAGTTAGCCTTCGGCTGTTATTGAGCTTCGCTGTTGATGAGCCTTCGGCTGTTGTTGACTTCGTGTTAGTTAGCCTTCGGCTGTTGGTGAGCTTCGCTGTTGATGACTTCGTGTTGGTGAGCCTTCGGTTGTTGATTAGCTTCGCTGTTGTTGACTTCATGTGGGTGAGCCTTCGGCTGTTGATTAGCTTCGCTGTTGTTGACTTCGAGTTAACATTTACTATATAACATGAAATAATCAACATTTACTCATTAACATGAAATCATTAACATTTACTAATCAACATTCACTTAATAACATTCACTTTCCTCCGTTCCTTGAGGATGGCGTAAACCGTCCAGACTGCGGTGAGAACTAGCGACATGGGAACGCCGACGGTGAGCAGCTCGCGGAGCATGACTGGGAAACCGCCGGTTTCGAGGGCGGTGAAGAATGGGTACTGCCAAGTGATTTCGCCGTTGATGATGTGGTCGACGATGAGCATCACGGTGCCGCCCCAAAGCATCTTCTCGAGTGCCGGGATGTTGCGCGTGAGCGCGTGTTCTGAACTTTCAATCGCTTTCGCGTTGGCTTTTCTGTAGGCGCTTGTGGCGATGGCCTGCGACATGGGGATGATAAAACAGGACATATTCGTTTGTTTTGTTGTTTACTTCGTGTTGGTGAGCCTTCGGCTGTTGGTTATTTTAGTTTGGTGATTGGTGAATTGTGGTAGGTGAAGGCCATGTGGCTGACGAATTCTTTCATGAGTACGTCTTCGGAGAAGGTGGTGCCGAAGAGGTATGGGTTTTCGAGCATGAATTCCCGCATCAATTCATTGTTCACAAGTTGGTAGGCGTTGTCGGAGTAGTCGAAGTTCCGCCAGTTGGGGTCGATTTTTCGACCGTTGACGATGATTTCCTCGGGTGCGTTGGAATAGACCATCCCTTGGCCAGGGACTTCCATGCAGAGACGCATGGTGGGTATGGCGGCAGAGACATAGTACAGCGGACGCATCTCGTCAAACCTATAGGCGAAGATACAGTCTACATAGTCGTGGTGTCTGCGCGAGTGGGGCGGGATGTCGGGTTCGAGGATGGCACAAACACGTATTATACTCCCTAACGTGCTTTTAACCGTACTGTTTGCCAGAGAGTTGTCTTTGGGGTTGGGATTGCGATACACCAACGTCATTTTTTCGCGGTCAAAGCTGGAAATAGGCACCGCCGTGTCACCTTCGTTCACAATTTCCGCCTCAATACGGAGATAAACGTCTCCACGATCATAGGACGGGAGTCTAATTAAGCAATGAAGATCCTTCTCGGGTTCCCATATTTTGTCCGTGACGTTACTGATTTTTAAAGACTTGAACCTAATAGTAACTTGAGCCGCGCAAGACAGGGTTGCAAGGCAGCATACGACTGTGATGGCTGATATGAGAATTCGTTTATACATACATTGTATTGACTTTTGGATTGCAAAGATACATTTTTTTCTCCATGCCCCCCATACTGCGGCTTCGCCTTGTGTGGGGTTATTAGCGCTTCGCGCGTTTTGCCTCTCCGAGGCTGCTTAAGGAATTCTTTTTCAAATATATGTGGCTTTTCCGTTCATAACTAGTAACTGCTAACTACTAACTCTCTTATTTCCACTTCATTGCCCCGCAAGAGCCAGGTGTTTTCGCTGTTGCAGTGTGGGCACGTCCTTCCGTATTTCACCGTTTCGTACTCCTGTTTGCAGTCGTCGCACCAGGTGACGGCGGGGATGGTGTTGACCTTCAGCTCGCAGCCCTTGAGCAGGTTCTCCTTGTCCGCAGCCCAGCGCCAGCAGTCGGTGAGTAGGTGCGGTACTACCGTAGAGACCTCCCCGATATCCATCACCACAGCATCCACGTGCTCCACATGGTTTTCCTCCGCGGCCTTTTTAACGTCGCGGATGATGTAAAAGACGATACCCAGTTCGTGCATATTTACTTCGCTGTTGTTGACTTTGTGTTGGTGAGCCTTCGGCTGTTGATTAGCTTCGCTGTTGTTGACTTCGTGTTAACATTTACTTTATAACATGAAATAATCAACATTTACTCAATAACATTCACTTCGAGAAAACGATCTTGGCGGCGCGTTTGAGCATGTACGGGAGAATCTTGCTGAACTTCTCCTCGGAGGTGACGAACTCGCTGGCTTCGGGGTGCTCGCGGAAGAGGTGGATGGCGTCGAAGGCGCACTTGGTGGTGCAGATGCCGCAGCCGATGCAGCGGTTCTCATCCACCACGGAGGCACCGCAGCTCAGACAGCGGGCGGTCTCGGTGCGCACCTGCTCTTCGGTGAGCGTGAGCGTGTACTCCTTGAACTTGTCCGCCTGCTCGGCGATGCCCTCCACCTGACGGGAGGAGTTGTCATAGCTCTCCACTACGATATCGTCCTTGTTGAGCTCGATGAAGTCGCGACGGTTGCGGCCGATGGTAAGATGGCCGTGCTGCACGTACCGGTGCAGACTCTCGGCAGCCTCGTGACCTTGGGCAATAGCGTCGATGGCGAACTTCGGGCCTGTGAAGCAGTCGCCGCCCACGAAGATGTCCTCCTCGGCAGTTTGGTAGGTCAGCGAGTCGGCCACGGGATACACTCCTCTGACGAACTCCACTTTCGTGCCTTTCAGCAAATCTTTCAGGATTACCGTCTGTCCGATGGCGAAGATGACTAAGTCGGCATCCAAGGTAATTGTCTCGTTCTCATTGTATTGCGGGGAGAAACGGTGCTCTGCATCATACACGGCGGTGCATTTCTTGAAGACGATGCCGGTGACGTTGTCGGTTCCCAACACCTCTTTCGGACCCCAGCCAGGCATGATTGTCACGCCGTCTTCGCGGGCCTCGCGGCGTTCATCCACGGAGGCGGGCATGATGTCTTCGGTCTCCAGAGAGAGCATGGTGACGGACTCGGCACCGCCACGCATCGCGACCCGCGCTGCATCGATGGCCACGTTGCCGCCACCAACGACCACGACATTGCCCATGGGGGGCAATTGCGTCCCGCAATTGCAATGATGCAAGAAATCAATGGCCGTAGTTGTTCCCGCCAGTTTCTCGCCGGTGATGCCAGGCAATTTGCCGCTCTGACAGCCGATGGCTACGTAAAATCCTTTATATCCTTGTTCCCTAAGTTGCTGGATGGTAATATCTTTGCCGATTTCCACACCCGTGCGGATATCCACGCCAATCTCACGCATAATGTCGATTTCGGCCTTGATGACGGCCTTGTCAAGTTTGTACGACGGGATGCCGTATTGCAGCATACCGCCGGGAATCTCATTCTTTTCAAATACCGTGGGTTTATAACCCATCGTGGCGAGATAATAGGCGCAACTCAGACCGGCGGGACCGCCACCGATGATGGCGATTTTCTCCTCCCAATGGTCTTGCACGTTAGAGGCGATGTTGACCTCGGGCACGAAGCGGGTCTCCGCTTTCAAGTCCTGCTCGGCGATAAACCGCTTCACCGCATCGATGGCGATGGGCTGGTCGATGGTGCCACGCGTGCAGGCATCCTCGCAACGGCGGTTGCACACACGTCCGCAAACGGCCGGGAACGGATTCTCTCGCTTGATGAGTTCCAGTGCCTCCGTGTATTTACCTTCAGCGGCCTTCTTCAGATAGCCCTGCACGGCAATATGTGCCGGACAAGCGGTCTTGCAGGGCGCCGTGCCCGTCGGGTAGCAGTTGATGCGGTTCTTGTCGCGGTAGTCCTCGTCCCACTTTTCCGGACCCCACTTTTTCGCGTCGGGCAACTCCTGTTTGGGATAGGTTTGCTCGCCGTGCTTGGTGCAGAGCTTCTGCCCGAGGCGGACGGCGCCGGCGGGACAGTATTCCACGCAACGACCGCAAGCCACGCAGTTCGTCGGTTCCACCTTCGCCACATAGGCACTACGCGAGAGGTTCGGGGTATTGAAGAGTTGCGAAGTACGCAATGCATTGCAAATCTTGACGTTGCAGTTACAGATGGCGAAGATTTTGTCCTCGCCGTCGATGTTGGTGACTTGGTGGACAAAGCCGTGATCCTCCGCCTTCTGTAAGATGGCCATGCACTCGTCATAGGTGATGGCGTGTCCGCGCTCGGTCTCCACCAGGTAGTCGGCCATGTCGCCCACGCCGATGCACCAGTCGCGATAGTCGTCGGCACAGCCTTCGTCGAGTTTCTTGCGGCCGTAGCGACACGAGCAGATGCCCACAGCCAGATGTCCCTCGTAACGTTTAAGCCAGTAAGAAATATGCTCAATATCAAGACTTTTGTTCTCCATGGAGATGGCCTTCTCCACGGGGATGACGTGCATACCGATACCTGCACCGCCCATCGGCACCATCGGGGTGACCTTCTCCAACGGCAGGAAGGTCATGCGCTCGAAGAACATCGCGAGCTCGGGATGCTTGTCCATCAAGTAAGTGCTCATGTTGGTGTACTCGGCGCTGCCGGGCACGAACATCGGCACCCAATAGACGCGATCCTCACGGTTGTAGGTGGTGCCGGGCACAGGGCCTTCTTTCGTATATTTGTCGCCGTAGTCGTACTCCAGCATTCCGAAGTAGGCCAGTTTGTCGAGTAGTTCGTCAAATGTGGCATCGTCGGGTGTATAGTGCTTTTCCGCGTTCCACTGGTGGAGCAACTGGTAGGTGCGGTGCTCGCGGACTTTTAGCCCCCATTTGGGGAGCATGTCCAGTAGCAGGTCGAGGGAGGCCTCGCGGGTTTGAGCGTCCATCTCGTCCTCGAAGATGCAGGCCAACCCCCAGTATTCGGGCGCGTCGGTGGTCATCTTGATTTTGCCGGGCACACGGTCGGTGACCTTGCGGACGAACTTCAGCAGTTTCGGATTCGGGTTCTTGTCCCCTTTGTGTTTCGGGACAAACTTGGTGGACATTTCAGGCATATTACTTCGTGTTTATAACTTCGTATTAGTGAGCCTACGGCTGTTGTTGACTTCGTGTTGGTTAGCCTACGGCTGTTGTTGACTTCGTATTAGTGAGCTTCGCTGTTGGTTATTTCATGTTGGAGTCGTAACGGCGAAGTTTTTCTATAAATGCTTCTATTTTGAATGATATATCAGTACATCGATTACGCATAAGTTTTGCCTCTTCAGAATTGATATAGCCTAAATCTTCTGCTGCGTAAAGCATGCTTTTGACTTCACCACATGAACCGTATGATATATTTAAGAAATTCAGCATCTGTTTGTTATCTTTAGAGTATTTGCTTCGATCAAATCCTTCTGCTATATTATTCATTATTGAAATGGCAGCTCGTTGTATTTGACTATTGAAACCAAAATCCTTGTTGGTTGCCAATAAAGCATAAATGTCTCTGACAAGTTCCCTCGCCAACTGCCAAATTCTTAAATCTTCAAAGTTATTAATCTTCATAACATTTTCTCACCAACATTCACTCACTAACATTTACTCATTAACAGCGAAGCTCATTAACAGCGAAGCTCATCAACATTTACTTTCCAGCATTCACTTTCCCCAACAACCATTCGGTGAGGTGGTCGAGACCATGGCCGGTTTTGGCGGAGATGGGGATGATTTGGGCTTCGGGATTGCGCAGGTGGATGTATCTTTTGCAGCGTTCGAGGTCGAAGTCGAAGTAGGGCACCACGTCCATCTTATTGATAATGACGAGGTCGCAGACAGTGAACATGAGGGGGTACTTAAGGGGTTTGTCGTCGCCTTCAGGCACGGAGAGGATCATGGCGTTGCAGGTCGCGCCGGTGTCGAACTCGGCGGGGCAGACGAGGTTGCCGACGTTTTCGAGTACGACGAGATCGACTTCATCAAGGTTGAGGTAGTCAAGTCCCTGGCGAGTCATCTCCGCGTCGAGGTGGCACATGCCGCCGGTATGCAGTTGAATGGAAGGCACTCCGGTCTTCTCCTTGATCTTCACTGCATCCACATCGCTATCGATATCGGCCTCCATCACGGCCACCCGCACCTTGTCCTTTATCCTGTTAATCAGTTGGATAAGGGTGGAGGTCTTACCGCTGCCGGGTGCGGACATCAGGTTGAGGAGAAAAACACCTTTGTCTCTCAGTTCGTTCCGAAGATTGCCCGCATCCTTCTCGTTTTCAGCAAATACGCTCTTTTTGATTTCAATGATTTTAACTTCGTCCATCTTTACCTCATTTTTGATCTTACATTGAAGGTTGCAAATGTACACAAATTTTAAATACACATAGACTTTATGAAATTCCCGATGTTATGAAGTTACCGTATGTAGAGACGGGGCATGCCCCGTCTCTACGAATTACAGAGGAAAGATACGATTATATAAATAAGAGAATGATGAATTTTTTCAAAATCCACCATTCTTCATTCTACATTCTTCATTCTTAATTCGAGAACACGTACTGGATGATGTTCGCGCCCATCTGCAGAGCCTTGGTGCGGGTGGCCTCCGAATCTTTGTGGACGACAAAGTCCTCCCAGCCGTCGCCAAGGTCGCACTCGTATGTGAACAGGAAGACCATCCGTCCTTCCCAGAAGAGCGCGAAAGCTTGCGGGGGCTTCATGTCGTGCTCATGGATTTTGGGCAGTCCGTTGGGGAAGTTGTACTTCTGGTGGAAGATGGGGTGGTTGTAGGGCAACTCCACAAGCTCCAACTCGGGGAACACCTTCTTCATCTGCGCCCGGATGTAGGGCGACATACCGTAGTTGTCGTCCGCGTGCAGGAAACCGCCGGCGATGAGGTAGGTGCGCAGGTTTTCGGCTTCCGCATCGGAGAAGGCCACATTGCCGTGACCGGTCATGTGCACGAATGGATAGCGGAAGAGATCCGCACTGCCGACCTCCACGGTCGCGGGCTTCGCTTCGAGCGACATGCCTAAGTTCTGGTTGCAGAACTTGATGAGGTTCGGCAGCGAAGTCGGGTTGGCGTACCAGTCGCCGCCGCCGTTGTACTTCAGCAGGGCGATTTGCTGCGCGGGGGCGATGACGGCCGCCGCGATTATCATTAGGGTGAGTAGGGTCTTTTTCATATTTGTTCTTTTTAATCCCAGGGCTCACTTCGTTCGCCCTGGGTTGACTCGTGTCGGGCTTGCAGCCCTCTTGGAATATGTTTTATTTTTTCACGAAGGGTTTGGTGATTGGGCCGAGGTCGGTGGAAACACGGACGAAATACATACCGGGAGAGAGGTCGGAAACGTCAATCTGGGTCTGTAGGAACGAATCATTATACGCCCCTACCACGGTGCGGACAACCTTCCCGTAGACGTCATACACTTCCAACCTCTTCACGCTCACATCACCGTCTGCACGGATGTTTACGTAAGAGGCTGTGGGATTCGGATAGAGCGTGACAGCCTTTTGCAGCCGTTCCTCGATACCCACGTATGGCGTGGCCACGGTGATTGTGTCACTCCAAAGTCCCCAAATGCTGTCGCTGCATTCGGCTTGTACTGCGAAATAATAGTAAAGCGGTGAATGTATGGCGAAACCTTGGTGATGCATGTCCATTGTTAGGAATGTGTAATGGATTGTGGCACTATTGGTTTCCGTGACTAATTCTCCACCACCATCAGGTATCCCTGAGACTGCACCATAATATGTGACACGCCAAGCTCTCACATTTGTGTCATTGTCCCACTCCAAAAGGAAATAATCCAAACCGACATCGGTGGCGTGCAGACCGGTGGGAGCCTCGCACCCGAATGTAATGAAACTCACCTCATCGCCAAAGACCATAGTGTCGTTATACGTGATGAATGCATGGTAGGAGTAGGTTGTGCCTGCATCAAGACCTTCGAGAGTGTAGGACGGGGAAGGGGATAGTAAATACGGTTCAGGTGCCGTATCTGCAAATACAATCGTATAGTTGCTGTCGGTGTCTGGTTTCCATGCAAAGCCGATGGATGTGATGGGTGTGTAGCAAGGGTTCCAGATTTTGGCGTTCATTGAGGCTGAGTGTATTGTCAATCCTGAGGTGGGTCTTGTTGTCACCGAAGGATTGATAGGAATGACAGTATCTCCTGTGTTGTTATAAATCTTTACATTATCCAAACGGATGCCGTAACTGACATCCCTCGTCACGCATGTGAATTTCAGTTGAATATATGTCATGTCCGTTGGCAGTGCCACTGAATCATAGCGCCAATTTCCTATAAAGCTGGAGAAAGTCTTTAGAGGAATCCATACAGAGTCCAAATCACCGGCATTCCGAAAAGAAACAGTCAAATAGTCTCCGGGAGTAATATAACCTCCACCATTATTATGTTTTTGATAAGCGAACTGCAGATAAGGAGTGGTCAATTCGCTGATGTCAAAGATGGGAGTAATTGCATCGGAAGCATATTCGTAGTAACTCCAGTCACAGTGCAAACAACCATTGCTATATCCCCAAGAATTGGGGCCAGGCATCAAATTCCAACATGCTGGGGAAGTGGAGAAATCTTCAAGGTAGTAGTTGTTGTCGTCAACCACTATTGTGTCGCAACTCTGCGCCGCACCAACCAGCACTGCCATACAAAACACTATTACAAAAGCAATTTTATTCATCATTCATCATTCATCATTCATAATTCATAATTCTGAATTAGTACCCTCCGTGCCACTTTCTCAAGAACCACTCGATGCCCAAAAACAGCACGATAGCGGCCAGATACCACGGAGAATTTAGCAGCATGGAGTATTTTTTCTGATAGGAGACCACAGGTTTGATGTTGTCGTTGGACTTGATTTCTTTCACGACATCCTCCAGTTTCCCGCGGTCAAAGAACTTGCCACCGCTGGCCTGTGCCACGCTCTTCAGCAGGTCGTGGTTGGCGACCAGGTTGGCAGTCTCCACGAAGATTTCCTGTACGGAGAAACTGCCGCTCTTTTCGTAATTCTTGTTTCCGAGTTGCGTCTTGGCCGTCCAGGTGTAGGTGCCGACGGGCAACTCACCCATATTCAGATAGTAGGCGTTGTTCTGTTTGGAAAATTGCGCGTCGTAGGTGGTGTCGCCGCTGCCCTTGATGGTGAGCTTTACATCGGGGGTGTTCACCAACTCGTGGCTTTCGTTGTATAGTTCGGCGGAAAACTCCACCGGTGCATTTTCGGCGAAAACAGCGTTATGGCGCACACGGAACGGGCTCTTGTCGTTCTTGGCTACCAAAAACAGCGCCGTTTTGTTCACAATTTCGTTGAATGCGTCGTGATTTTGGTTGTTTACGTAGTTATATACTTTCCAAGTCCAGATTCCAGTACCCGAAATCACACCGGTCTTTGCTCCATTGACATCGTTGAACAGGATGAGCGGATATTTGGTCTCTACACCGCTGATTCTCTGTGTCATAAATAGATTGGCTGAAACGGCGGCCTTGTACGTTCCGAATGGACTCTGCAGCGGCGGTAGGGTGGGGAGCAACTGTTGCGCCTCTTCGGAGAAGGAGAAGAGCATGAAGTTGCCGTTGTAGGCGGGCGTGGCGTTGTTGGTCATGTTCTTGCTCTGCGTGATCTGGAGACCCGTGTTCAGCCCGTTGAAAGCGTTCAGGTCGGTCTGGGTGCCAATGACATACAGGGTCGATACGCCGCCCTGCCGGAGTTGTGACAACAGCGATGACGCGGGGTGCTTGTGCGACGGCAGCTGGTGCAGAATCACGAGCCCGAAGTCGGTGGGATTGGCCTTGAACTCGTCTACGGATGTCACGGTAAGTTCATAATTTTCAGAAAGTTCCAGTGCGGAGCGGATGGCGGCCACGTCGGGGTGCGGCGCGTCATACACGATGGCGATTTTGTCTTTCGATTCAATGACGCGGAGGTAGAACTGTGCATGGTTGTTCTTGTGGGAGATTTCCCCGTCTAACTCTTCTATGTCGATTTTGAACTTCTTTAGACCGGGCTGTTCGGCGTCTACAAGGAAAGAGACTGTTTCAAAATATTGGTTACCAGATATTTGCAAAACCTTTGAGAGAATTTCCCCATGATCATCGGAGACGGTCAGTTTGGCGGACTTGCCGGCGAGTTTGCCGGCTTGCACCTTCACCTCCACGGGGGCGCGGTTACCTTTCAGCACTTCTTTGTTGTGAACAATGTCAGCGATAAAGAGGTCTGTGGCCTGCTCGTCGGAGCCGAGACCAACCGTATAGACCGGAAAACCGACCTTTTGCGCGGCGTAGTAGGGGTTTGCGCCGCTGTTGTATATGCCGTCCGACAGCATGACCAGCGCGCCGACGTTGCGGTTTGCATAAAGCAGGCTGATGTCGTCGAAAAGCATGGACAGGTTCGTGGATTTGTCGGAGAAGTCAATGCCGACATTTTCCCGGTCTGCCAGTTGATTTTCGTCCCCCACCAGATAGGCGTCCACGTCGTAGTCCTCGCTGAGTTCGTCAATGACCTTTTGCAACTGTTTCGGATAGTCGGTCGTGTAGTAACTGCCGTCCTTGCCTGCCGCTATGGATTCGCTATTGTCTATGGAGAAGATGATTACGGGCTTGTCGGACTGCTTGCGGATCATCTTGAGCATGGGTGCGAGCAGCAGGAAGGCGAGCAATGCCATGGCGACGCCGCGCAGGGAGGCCATGATGATACGGTCGCGTTTTTCGAAAGCGACGTTGTCGTTGCGGAAATAGAGGAAGAGGGCGTAGCCGACGCCTAAGAGAACTGCAAAGATCGCCAGCCAAAGCGGATACTGTGTAAGTAATGACATTTCAGATGGTTAGAAAGACTTGATACCGATGATTTCACGTACCTCACGCACGGTTTTGGAAGCACTTTCGCGGGCTTTTTCAGCGCCTTCACGGGCGACCCTGCGGATGTAGTCGTCCTTGTCGCGCAGCTCGAGGATGCGCTCATAGACGGGCTGCACGAAGGCAATCATGTCGGCGGCGAGCTGCTTCTTCATGTCGCCGTAGCGGATGGCGCAGCTCTGGTACTGCTCTTCGAAATATTGCAGCGTTTCGGGCGCGGAGACGGCCTTCATCAGCTGGAAGAGGTTCTCCACAGCCTGCGTCTTGGGTTGGCCGGGCTCCGTGGGACCGCTGTCGGAGACGGCCTTCATCACCTTTTTGCGGATGACTTCCGGCGCGTCGGACAGGAAGATGCAGGAGTTCTCGTTGTCAGACTTGGACATCTTGGTGGAGCCGTCGAGTCCGGGAATTTTCACCAGCTCGTTGCCGAAGTTATAGGCTACGGGCAGCTTGAAGTAGTCGTGCTTGTAAATCCGGTTGAAGCGCTGCGCGAAATCGCGGGTCATCTCGAGGTGCTGTTCCTGGTCCTTGCCCACGGGCACCTTGTCGGCGCGGTGCAGCAGGATGTCGGCGGCCATGAGCACGGGGTAGGTGAGGAGGCCGGCGTTGACGTTGTCGGGCTGGCGGCGCACTTTCTCCTTGAAGGAGGCCACGCGCTGCAGTTCGCCGATATAGACATTCATGGAAAGCAGCAGCGAGAGCTCACAAACCTGCGGCACGTCGCTCTGCACGTAGATGGTCGCCTTCTCGGGGTCGAGGCCAGCCGCGATATATTCGATGAGGATGTTCTTGACGTTGGATTGCAGGTCTTTGGGAGTGGGATGAGTTGTAAGTGAGTGATAATCAGCAATAAAGAAGAAGCATTCATTCTCTTCCTGCATCTTGATGAAATTTCTGAGGGCGCCGAAATAGTTGCCCAAATGTAAGAATCCGGTCGGCCGGATACCGCTAAGTACTCTGTCCATATACCATATATTTATAAAGGCGGCAAAGATACAATTTTTTGGGGAATGGTCACCGGAGATAACGACTTTAGCACGATGTTACTTTACAAAGTAAAAAACAAAACCGATTCTTTGCTTTTCAAAGTAAAATTTTGTATTTTTGCACCGTTGTTTAAAAACAAAAAGAATGGATAGATTATTCAGAACCTACGGTCGTCTGTTAGCCGAAACGGACTTGAGTTTCACCCGATATTTATATGAAAAAATCAATTGGGACAACCGTTTGATAGTGATTAAAGGGGCCAAGGGCGTGGGGAAAACAACGATGCTTCTACAGCATATCAAGAGAACATTTCCTGACAGGGAAAAGGCTTTGTATGCGACATTGGATCATATATGGTTTGCCAACCATACCATCCTCGATTTGGCGGAATACCATTACACCCACGGCGGCACTCATCTGTTTTTGGATGAAGTTCATAAATACAAAGGATGGCAGCGGGAAATCAAAAACATATATGACTCGTATCCTCACTTGCATGTTGTGGTAACCGGTTCCTCCATGTTGAAGCTTGAAGAATCACTGCTGGCCGACCTGTCACGCCGCCATCGCCCTTACACACTGGAAGGCCTATCGTTTAGGGAATACCTACAGTTGGAGAATGTAGCCACGCTGCCGGTCCTTCCGTTGGAGACGATTTTGGACAATCATTTTACGGAAGCGTCGCAAATTGCCGCAAACGTGAAAGTGCTAAAGTATTTTGACAATTACATCAAGACGGGCTACTATCCATTCTACCGTGAGGAAGGTGATGGCTTCGATGACCGCCTGCAACAGGTGATTGACACCATCGTCACAAGCGAAATCCCATCGGTGAGCGACGTGGAGTACGCGTCGGTATATAAAGCCAAACCATTGATGGCAGTGCTTGCCGGGCAACCGCCTTATACCTTGAACATATCGTCGCTTTGCAATATGTTGCAATCCTCGCGTAACAATGTACTGAAATTGCTTGATTTGATGGACAAAGCAGCTTTGATCAGACGACTATATGCCCAAGCTGAAGGAGTGAATATGCTGACCAAACCCGAAAAGATACTCTTCCACAACACCAATCTGATGTATTGCCTGAACACCCATGCAGACGCGGGAACCATGAGAGAGACCTATTTGGCATCGCAACTTGGAGTATTGCATAAACTATCTGCCCCAAACCGCGGAGACCTCGTCGCAGACAACAAATGGCTTTTTGAAGTGGGCGGCAGAGGCAAAGGATTCACGCAGATCAAAGACATTGAGGGAAGTTTTGTCGTCAGCGACAACATGGAGATAGGCCACGGGAACAAAATACCGCTTTGGCTTTTCGGAATGCTTTATTAGCTCACCCCTCCTCCACCATCCGCTTCATCTCCTGCACCTCGCGCTGGAGGAAGCACGACTCTCACGCCAGTGCGTGCCCTGGCGAGACGGAAATTCCGTTTTGCAGTCCTTTCCTGACGGGGCAGAGCCTGTCTTGGCGATGATGCCTGCCCTTGCGATGCAATGCCTCCCCTTTCCGGCCAAACGGAATCTCGGACTCGCAAGGGAACAAATGTTGCTACGAACCGACCGTTTCCAAGGAGCAAGACGCATTCATACAATCGTTGCCCTAGTCCTTGTCGAAAAATTTTATTATCGCCTACCTCCTTTCACGCGAATCGGCTTTTCTCGTTTTTTTAATACTATTTCAACCGTTCTATCATTACTTCAATACTTTCGTTCTTCATCTGCTTGGCTTTAGCATTCAATTCTGATGCATTAGTGCTATTGATTAGTGACAGAACCTTACATTGCAATTCCCTTTCTCCTGCCAGTTCGTCGTTTTTTTCAGAGGGACTCCATGATTGATCAAGTGATTTGAAATGCTTTTCGTAAGCATCAACGATGTATTTGCACGTCTTCTTTTTTGAGCTGATCTGCTGATGGTTTTCCTCTACGATTCTCCTGTTCATCAGAAAATCCAAACATTCTTCTTCCGTATCTGAAATCACACCCAAAACCTCGAGCAAATCTTGGGTCTCTTTCTCCGGCAACAATTCACTTTGTTTTTGCTTCATGAACGATTCCAATACTTTTACAACATCCGCATGTGTTTTACCGGCATAAGCGCTTATGAATTGCTGTTTCTCAATAGAATGCTCACGCAAATTTGCAATGGCCAAATATAGGTCTTGGTACATTGTAAATAGTCGGATATTCGGATCAGATTGCTGGTAGTGCTTCTTTATGGAAATTTGATTTTTCTTTTGATAATTCAAATAGGCTTTCACGACAAATGGTGCGATTTTTTTGTATTTGCCAAGAAGAAGTTGGTCTTTTATCATCATTTGTTCTCTCATATCATATTTTTTCTCTGAATTATCCTGCCACAGCTGGGTTTTGTATGAGATGGAATCAATCAATATGGTGGAGTTGTTTTCAAACGGCAACCGTAAAGTCAAATAGGTGTCAAACACATTCTTCGGCGACTCTTTACGGTTAAGTGTATTCAAGGCATAAACATTCCCGGCGGGGTCAACCTCAACAGAATCCAAGTGGAAATTAGATAGTGGCAACCAAGGATACAGTTTGTATTGCAAGACGGTAGCTTTGTTTGCTGGTGTTGCTTCCTCCGCGGACAACAATGTTGAAAAATCAAAGAGGCTGAATATACTGTCGTTCATTGCGGAGAAGTCATAATAGCCTGTTTTTTCGGAAATGCACCTTTGTAATTTTTCAAAAACAGAAGTGCAGGTTGATGTTGCAGCAGGTAGTAATTCTTGAGCTCTTTTTTTTTCTTCCGCTATGCGTGTCTCCTCTTCTTTCTTTTTTTCTTCCGCTATGCGTTTCTCTTCTTCAATTTTTTTCTCTTTTATTAAACGGGCTTCTCGCTGATCATCAGATTCGTATGGTCTTAAGAAGTTAGTGTCAGCTAGGGATACAAGTCGTTCCACAGAAGGAAGATACATGTTTTCAGCATCATTTGAGTACAAGTCAATCCAATCATCCGCATATTGTAAAACATCATTATTGTCAAGATATGCAGGAATTAATCGTAATGTGTGCTGAGAAATTGCCATGATCTGATAGACTCTTACATCTGAGCCGGATAGGATTTTCAACGCAGTTGTAACATTCTTCTTCTGTTCTGCCACTTCGGGATTGGAAGCTAAATCTCGTTTTGCTTGGGCTATCATCTGCTGACGATTGCTTTGGTGTACTTTTTCAAATTTATCTGTCATCGAGACGGTAACATTAGCTGTTGGAGAATTACCAAACACTAAAATCAAATGTCCATCTCTAATTTCCCATGTGAAATTGTTCTTTGCAGTACCTTCCGTTGTATAAGAATACCCCCCTCTTACACTGCTGCCACTTCGTCTATCAATCCCACTTAGTCCATTGCTATAAGATGTGTTAATAAGTGTTGCGTAAACAGTTGATTTACCACTGACAGTTTGAAAACCTTTTCCGTTTTCTGAAAATGTAAATGTTGTACGATAGTATGGCAAGTATTGTCTGATGAAATGGAATCGCGAATCATACATTTCTTCATCGTGTACTTTGTGCAACTTTCCATCATCCCATGTTTTTGCTATTGAAGACCATTCTTTCTCAGTTGCAAAAAGGACCTTGTCAGTGATTTTTCCATCTACTTCAAAAGCTCCTGCTAAATGTTGACAATCTAATGTATTTTGATTAATAATATCTGATGGTTTTGTAATGTTTCTCACATACAATAATCCACGATAAACACCTTCTGGCTGACTCATCACTACGCTTACAACATTTTTATTGGAGGAGGTCCATAATTTATGTAGCACATAACCGTTGTCGAATACGGCTAACGTATCACTTGTATTCGCTTTTTGAGGAGTTTTTTCCTCAACATCTCCTTTCTTTGCTGCAATTTGCGAATCAGTTTTTTCTTCTTTAACACTATTTGCACGCGCATCTATGTTTTCAGGTTGATGTACGCATCTTACGGAATAAACATTGTCCTTTTTTTCTTTCTTTCTGTAAACATAAGGAGAAAAATAATATAGTTGTCGAGTCAAAGCATCGTTTTTATTGAATTCTGTGGATGTCCAAAAATTCGCGTAACGACCTGAATCATATGCCCCAGGTTTTCCTGAGGGTATAGCACTGAATCCTGTCTTATTGCACTCGCTTGAATTACTATTTCCAGCACCATAAGGATAATACGAGGCGGTTTCCCATCCTTTTTTGTCACATAGCCTAACAGCGCAAAATCCTCTAGCCCCCATTTTATTAGCCGATGTATTATCTACAGCACTAGCAGCTATCTCCATTTGTTGCCACTCCCAATCGCTGGGCAGATACCAACCATCTGGGCAAATCCCCTGTTTGCCACGTTCATAACCCTTGGCAACATTCCAAGTATATAAATAACCTGTAACATTGCTCCCTGTTCTTTCAAAATCAACTTTTTCACCATCAGCGTAACATGTTGTTCTTAAATTTTCTTTCATCCAACATAAATTTCCTATACGCACAACATTATAAGTGTTGCCATTGTAGTCTTTTAATTGTTTTGGGCAATTGTTGTTATTGGAATTTTGTGCCACCAAGCAAGATGTTGTCAGTAGAAATAACAACGTGACGATGATATGTCTCATAACTCTGTTTTTTAATGTACAGCCTACCTCCTTTAACGCGAATCGGCTTTTTCGTTCTCGCTACGGCAAAAGGAATGGACTTTGACAGTCGTGCCGGGCTTCCAGAAAAAAAATGAGTCCACTTGCAAAAATCAATTTTGCAAGTGGACTTTAATTGAAGATGTTGTCAGAAACCTTCAAATCCACCACCAAACTCAGAGGCTGTTTGGGCGGCAATAATTAGGGTATAAACAATATCAATAATTGTAGCTATAATAAGGAAAACGTTAAGTTTGGCTTCTTTCCAATTAAATCTTGTCCTTAAGGGTTTTATTGTCCACACTAATATATTCCAAACCAAATAACATACAATTAACAAAATAGAAATAGCGATGTCCGCCTCCTCAAGGCTACTTGAATTAAATACAATTTTAAATACCGAAATAACCCAAAAAAATGATATTGCTAATTCTAAAATACCCATAATCACATTTGCCATCCACGGCTTTAAGGCATATTGCCCTTCATTGTAAACTATAGTTCTTTTTGACATGATATTGTTTTTTTATTTTTTGCCTACTCTTTATAGGATTTTCGGCTTTCTCCTATTTCAAATTGTTGATTGCTACATCATTGTTAACGAAGCCTTTGCCATTTTTGCTGAAATTTTCGCGTAACGAGTTGCTTGTTTGAGAGACAACTCGTCTTTGCTGTTTTCCAGTTGACTTGATATGCGCTGCGCTTTTTCAAGAATATTTGGGTATTCAGAGATGGCTGACATATCCCCTTCTTTGGCCTTTTTGGCTAATTTCACGTACGAGTCAACCAGACTTTCATAGTCATCGAGAACTTTGTCCCAGTCATTGGAAGACTTTGTTGAAATGTTATCACTGGATTCGTCGTCATCCTCGTCAATGTCCAAATCTTCCGTTACATCTGAGAAAGCATCGGTTAGGGTACTTTTCATTTCCGACGCCATGTCTGACAGAGACTCGTTGTCTTGTTCTTCGACCAATTGATTGTCAGAGTCTTGCGCTGTTGATGAATTATTGTTGCCACATGAAACAATGACAAATGTTAGCAACACAAACAAAGTTAATAATTTGAATTTCTTCATAAACAAAATTTTAAATTTACACCTACTCTTTTGTACGGATTTTCGGCATCTTCCTATTAAAACATCAGATTTCTTTTCCCAATATCTTCATTGCTTTGTTGTAATTGTACTTCCTCACACGGGAGGTTATGGTGAACTCATCAATCAGCCACCACAGGAATTCCACTCCCCACAGGATTGGTGACACAGTGTATCCTAAAATGCCAAAAACCACGAACCATAGGAGTTTTAACACTCCAGACACGGGCTTGCCTAACACGAATCTGTCTATTCCAAACTCACCGGCAATCCAATGCAGCCATCCCCATAGATGAGCATCGCGGGTTTTGTCTTCAATTTCATCGATAACAGATTCATCGGCTTGTTCCAGTAAAACTTTGATTTCTTCCAAATGCTTTTCTTTGAAATCATCTTCATTGTCTTTTGAGAATCTCTCAATTTGTGATTTTTCCATAATTGATTTTATTTTGAACGTTAAATGTTTGTTTTTTTCTTCGCCGCAAAAGTACCACCTTTCCACACACCCCTCCAGGTTCTTTTAAGGTTCTTTTTTTTGCCTCCCTTCCCGCTCTGCTGCGGGCATAAAAAAACCGCAGGCTTCATGTCTGATACTGCGGTTCGGGAAAACCTGTTGCCACAAACAAGAAAGCCCACGGTATAAACCCGCGGGCGTTTCTCCTTTCCTGGTGGCAACGTTGAAATTTCCCGATTTCAGTATCACTAAGAAAAGCGAAAACGCCTTTGCTACATATTTCTAAATTGGTTCTTTTTTAGTTCTAATTTTCTTTTATTCAATAATTTAAGTTAAACAATCTTTCTTAATGGCGTTTTGCAACGCACAACATTGCAAAAATACAAAATTTCTGATAATCAAAGTTCCTTCATCTGCAGAAATTTGCGAAGATGCAGATGAATGATACCCTCGTAATCAGTTTCAGCGTATAAATCGTCCATTGATACCACATATTTAGGGTAGTTATCCTGTATCATCCTCAAATTGCCAAACTCCCGTTTGACCGTTTCAGGGGAAGTGAGAAGATAGGCGGCCTGAACGTACACCACCTTGTTTCTTCTTTTAGCCACAAAGTCGATTTCAGCCTTTTGCAGACAACCCACCGTTACATCGAAACCAAGGCGCACAAGATGCAGATAAACCGCGTTTTCCAACACTTTCTCGATACTTTGGGCGAGACCACCCTGCACCAATATGTTGCGCAATCCAATGTCTTCAAAGTAAAATTTGTCGTTCACCTCCAGCAATCGCTTTCCATGTATGTTGAATCGGTTGACGCGGCAAATGATGAAAGCATTGCACAAATAATCCAAGTAACTGATGATGACCTTGACGGAGGTTCCCATTTGCTGACTTTTCAAATATCTCGCTATATTATTGGCAGAGAAAGGTTTTCCAGTGTTGTCGGCAATGAATCGTACGAGATTCTTCAGAAGAGGCAGGTTGCGAATATTCTCCCTCTCAATGACATCCTTCAATATGATGGTGTTGTAAACACTATTCAGATAATCGGTTACAAGCTCTCGGTCATCAAGGCCTATGCGGTTCAACTGTGGCATACCACCATAGTTAAGATAGGAGACTAAAGAGGAATTGTCGTCGGGCAAATTATGGAAAACAAGGAACTCGGCATAATCCAGACTCTGAACATGAATTTCAATACAACGTCCCGAAAGGTAAGTACTTAACTCACTTGAAAGAATCTTGGCATTACTCCCTGTAACGATTATTTCGCAGGATTCGAGCGTGTGGAAACTGCGCAGAGATAGTTCGAAATCCACAATATTCTGAACCTCATCCACAAAAAGATAGTTTTTTTTGTCTGACACAAGCCTTTCTGCCACGTATTTCGTCAGCTCGTCATGGTCCTTTATAAAAGAAAAACGCTCGTCATCCTTGTCTATATAAATGATGTTGTTTTGGTTATCTGCACTTATACGGTTAATGAATTGCTTCATGATAAAACTCTTCCCAACTCTCCTCTGTCCGACCAAAGCAATAATAAGTCCTTTACCGATAAGGTTTTCAATCCTGTTTATGAAATCCGGTCTGTCAATGTTTTCCATTTCGCGATAGATTATTCCGCTGCAAAAATACAAAAATGTTTATTATAGGGAATAAATTTTTCGTTCTTTATATTTTTGTTTCTCATAAGAAACAGTATGGGTCAAAGATGACAATTGACCGACACGATGGTTCGGTTATGTGTGAAACAGAACTATGCTAAACAAAGGAAGCTCACGGCTATAAACCGCAAGCATCTTCGGCTTCCTCTCGGCATTGCATTTGAAATTTTCCAGGTTTCGAACTTGAAAAGATAAAAGCGAAAACGCTTCTGCAATGTATTTATAAAAAGGTTCTTTTTAGGTTCTAACTTTATCTTATTCAATAATTTATAATCCCGTTCTGTGCCACATTTCGAATGGCACAGCGGCAAAGTCAGGAAAAAATTTGATATGTGAGCGTGAGAAAACGAAAAAGTTATAAGACAAACTCCATATAGTTTGACGGGGTGACGCATTGGAATGGTGTGTCCGGGTAGTTCCTGGCGAAAGAAAGGGACTGACGCGCACGTTTCCTTTCGTTCCATTTGAATTCAAACGAACTGAGGCGACCTTCCTCTTCCTCTATGAGGTCGATTTCCTGCTGCTCCACAGTGCGCCAAAAATAGAGGAAAGCGAACCGCCCCATCCTCGCATTGCGCTTAATACGCTCACAGATCATCATATTTTCCCATAACACGCCTACGTCCGAGCGCAAATCCGGCGGAGAAAAGTTATTGATCAGGGCGTTGCGTATCCCATTATCACAAAAATAAATCTTGCGACCACGCTTGATTTCACTACGCATGTTACGGCTATACGAATCTAATCGAAACACCACAAAGCATTGCTCCAATAGTCGGATATAGGACTCTATCGTGCCTCTGTCCGCCCCAAGCATATTGCTCAATTCGTTGTATGACACTTCGCTGCCCACCTGCAGTGCCAGAGCCCTCACCAATTTTTGCAAAAGTTCAGGCCTTTTGATGCCGTTATAACCCAACAAGTCCTTGAATAAATAGCTGTTGGCAATTTGAGACAACAATCGCTTGGCATCGGAATAATGTGTGACAATTTCCGGATAGTAACCATAAATCAAACGTGTTGCCAGAAGTCTTTTTTCCTCCCTTTCATCCGTTTGTTTCACCAGTTCGTGGGTTGACAGCGGCAGCAGTTTGTATTCGTACAGACGACCTGTGGCCGGCTCGTTAACCTTGTTGGCGAGTTCAAGCGACGAAGAGCCTGTTACCACAATCTGCGTTGGCAAGTGTAAGTCGGCAAGCATCTTCAGGGTCATGCCGATATCCTCCACCCGCTGGGCTTCATCAATCAGCAAAAGTTTGTGTCCATCCGCCAACTGCCTCAGTTCTGTGGAAGTGCGGTGGGTCAGGAGGTCGGCATCATCGTAATTGTCACAATTGAGGCGGTAAACGTCTTCAGCCTCCTCTGCAAGCATATCCAAAACCGTGGTTTTCCCTGTCTGCCGAGGCCCTAACACCACTAATATTTTTCCAGAACCGAAGTCCTTGTGCAACTGATCAACAATGTCTCTCGCTATCATTTTGATTCTTTTTATATTGGCCGCAAAAATACCATTTTTTGCGATTCAAACCGCAAAATATGTACAAAATTTCGTGGTTGAAGTCTATAAAATAAGGAAAATGTTTTTGCTATAGACATGCCATTGGGTTTGTTTTTAGATAATAACAATTTGTAATACAATGATTTAAGTTAATAATTCCGTTCTGAGACCCCATCTCGGAATCACAGCGGCGAAGTTAAGAAAAATATTTGATATGTGCGACAAAGAAACGATTTTTTCTCCCGCAGATTTCGCAGATTGGCGCAGAAGGAGCGCGTTGTATTATCTGCACTTTTTTCAGTGCGGCATTTTCAAAATTCTGCACTTTTTTTTGTGCATATCAAAAAAGTGTATTGCAGAAAAAATTTACCGAATGGATTTCATCATCCTTTCCCACTCCTTATACAACTTCCGCCCCTCTTCTTGGTACTTTTTACTTTGCTCCAAAATCGGTTGGTATATTTCGGGTTCTCTAACTTGTTGCTCATTGGCATAATTGGGTATGGCTGGATATTTTTGTGTATATGATCTTTTCTTCGCCTCGATTTGGTCGTTGGCGTAGTTGAAGAAACTATTCCGCTTGGATTTCGGCAACTGACTCCGAATCTGGCATTCGCGAATACGTGATTTGTACTCGGCAATGTATATCAGATCACGCAGAATATTAGAGGTTTTTACCTCTTCGCTTTTTATATACAAATCCACCGGCTCGAACATACTGTCAATGGTGAATTTGAAGTTGTAAATCGCAATTTCGAGAGCGTTTTGCGCTTGGATTTTTTCTTGTTCCGTTACGTATAGGATGGAGTCTGTGCGTTGTCTTCGCACCACGATGGCCTGCGTATCCACATAACCTGATACAGTCGTCAACGGTTTCTCAATAACATACGATTGATCACTTTCTTCTTCGTATGCAGGCAATGGTGTATCTTTGTGACTATGCGTCTGGGACGGTGACGCAAGAAAAACGGTGTCCCGGACAGAAGAGGGCAATCCCGTTGATGGTTGCAAGGATTTTCTTGTTCCGTCATTCGAATAGTGATACAACAAGAAGGCGGATAATACAGCAGCAACGGTCATCAAGGCAAGTCCCCACGGCATGTACTTCCGCCATTTGCGGCAGCTTGCTATCGCCGCCGCCACCTCCTCCGCCGAGGCATAACGCTTTTCCCTCAGCGGCTGCATGCATTTGCGGACAACGCGCCCGTAGCGATTCGGAATCAACTGCTTCAGAATCAACCCGAAGGCGTAAAGGTCGGCGCGGTTATCAACCTCCTCGCCTGCCAATTGCTCCGGCGCGGCGTAGGCCTTCGTGCAAGCCGGTTCCTTGAACACAGCGTAACGGTCGCTGTCCGACAACCCGAAGTCTATCAGCTTGACGCGGTTGCCATTGTATGTCACCAAAATGTTGGAGGGTTTGAGGTCGCGATGGATAATCTGCTTGCCGTGACAGTAGCCGATAGCCTCCAGTAGTTGCCGCGCCACAGATTCGCGGACATTCTGTGGTGGGTTCTCTTCTAGAAAGTCACCCAACGTGCGGCCATCCACATACTCCATCACCATGCATACGCCCGCCACTGGATCCTCCTCTTTGCTGTATATGCGCACGATGTTCGGGTGGTTGAGCTGCATCATCAAGTCGAACTCCTTTTCCAACATCCCTTGATAGACAGGGTCTTGCTGGCATTCCGGCTTCAACGCTTTCAGCACGAACCATTGTCCGTTTCGCTGTGCCTTGAACAGCCGGCAATAGCCTCGCGAAGGAAGTTCGCTGTGCCCCGAAAACCGACCTGAAACGGCGTATTCGGAGGACGGGACGAACCCGGAAGTGTAGATGTCGTCGGGATTTTCAATCATGCGGCAAAAATAATATTTTTTGGCGGTTGGTGAACGTCAAAGGTAGAGACGTTGCGCGCAACGTCTCTACAATGGCGAACGATAAAAGTAGAGACGCGCCATGGCACGTCTCTACAACGGCGATTGCAGAAAAGAACCGAAAAAGAACCGGTTCGTTATATCCGAATGTTTGCTATTTTTGCGGCTGCAAATTTTGAGAACCATGCCTGTGAATCCGCAACATATCACTTTGATGCGCCAACTCGTGGAAGAGTCGGCCAACCACACGGTGACCACCTCCAACGACTTCATCTTCCTGTCGGGCGAAATCCAGGGACGGCTGAAGGAGACCCTCAGCGCATCCACGCTGAAGCGGCTTTGGGGTTACGTGGAGGGCTATGCTTCCGTGCGTACCAGCACCCTCGACATTCTCGCCCGCTTTGTGGGCTTCCCCGACTGGGAGACCTTCGTGTCGGACTACTGCGAGGTGGAAAGTGTGCAGTCGTCGCACTGCGTGGTCTCGAAATCGCTTTATACCAAGGACTTGAATGTCGGTGACCAGGTGGAAATCGCATGGAATCCCAACCGTCGTTGCCTGCTCAATTATTTGGGTGACAACCTGTTTGAAGTGATTGCGTCTGAAAACGCCAAACTGAAGTCGGGCGACCGTTTTCTCTGCCAACGATTCACCCTGAACCAGCCGCTGTATGTGGAGTTGCTGACCAAAGAGGGCAACACGGAACTGTTCGTGATGGGCAACAAAGGCGGCCTGACGAAACTCACCCTTCCAACACCAACTTGTACTCCACCGGCAGCGAGAAGTTGCGCACAAAACTCTCTGGATCAACTTTTGCGGCAAAATTGAAGAAGTCGGAGAAAAAGTGCTCGTTGTTTTCGAAAATGCGCACATTGAACGGAGTGTTGCCCGGATATTTGTCTAACATTTCTTTGATATTCAAAGCCAAAGCTCCGGAAATATCCCGTAGCTGCAGTTGGAGCCGGACCCCTTTGCAAAGTTTTTCGTAAACTTCGTTGATGGGGTAGATGTTAACAGGGTTGATGTCGTAGCGAACCACTTCCTCTTGAGTGTTTTTGTCTTTCCAAGAGTTCTGTTTTACTGAGGCGTTGATGAACACGCGGTTGCCAGGTTTTAGAAGCCATTCGTATTTTTTGAAGTTGGATCCGCGAAGAAACCAAGTCCAAGCACCGTAATTGTCCTCCAGAACCACTTTCCCGTAAGGATTGCCTGTTGTTTTGCTGGTTCCGCTCATCACACTGCTCACAATTCCGGCCACCATGATTCCTTTGCCGCTTTTGTGGGTGTGGGCCAGGAAGTCCGTGTCCTCCATCATCGACATGTTTGCGTTTGTGAAACTGTCAATAATTACTTGATATTCTTTGAGCGGATGACCTGAGATGAAGAATCCGGCAACCTCTTTTTCGTATTTGAGTTGGTCATAGTAGTTCCAAGGTTCACATTTTGGGAAAACGAATGTGTCAGCCATGTTTTCTGAAGAATCTTCTGCCATTTCCGCGAATATGTCTATCTGTGTGGCATTTCGATCCTTGGAGGTGGCGCGTGCGATGAGCATGTCGATGGTGTTACGGCCTTTGTCATTGACAATGAAGTACTGCGCCCTGTGGATGTCGGGGAAACAGTCGAATGCGCCGGCGTAGGCCAGCGACTCAATACAGCGCTTATTGCAGCTGGCGAGGTTGACGCGCTCGAAGAAGTCCATGACGCTGGTGTAAGGTCCGTGGGCGTTGCGTTCTTCGACGATGCTGCTCGCCGCACTGAATCCGACACCTTTCAGCGCCGCCAGCCCGAAGCGAATGTCCCCGTCCTTGTTGACGGTGAAGGTCTCGTCCGATTCGTTGATATCAGGACCTTTGACCACGATGTCGCTTTTCTGGCAGTCTTCAATGAAAGTGGTGATTTTCTTGATGTCGGTGACGCTGTTCGTCAAGTTGGCGGCCATGAATTCGGCACGGTAGTTCGCCTTGAGGTAAGCGGTCTGGTAGGAGACCCAGGAATAGCAAGTGGCGTGGGATTTGTTGAAGGCGTAGGAGGCGAACTTCTCCCAGTCGGCCCAGATCTTCTCCAACGTCTTTTCGTCGTGGCCGTTAGCTTTGCCGCCGCTAATGAATTTGGGCTTCAGCGCGTCCAATTTGTCCTTTAACTTCTTACCCATGGCTTTACGGAGTGTGTCGGACTCGCCTCGGGTGAAGTTGGCTAAGAGTCTCGACAGCAACATCACCTGTTCCTGATAGACGGTGATGCCGTAGGTGTCTTTCAGGTACTTCTCCATGATGGGAATGTCGTACTCGATTTTTTCGCGGCCCTGCTTGCGGTCAATGAATTGCGGAATGTAGTCCATTGGCCCCGGACGATAAAGGGCGTTCATGGCGATGAGGTCTTCGAAGGTGGATGGCTGCAGTTCGCGAAGATATTTCTGCATGCCTCCGGATTCGAATTGGAATGTCCCGACAGTGTCGCCCTCGCAATACAGTTCGAAGGTTGCGGGGTCGTCGAGCGGGATGTGGTTGATATCAATGTCAATGCCTTTGGACTTTTTGATGTTGGCGACGGCTTCCTTAAGGATGGTCAGCGTGGACAGGCCCAGAAAGTCCATCTTGATGAGGCCTACGTCTTCGATGACAGACCCTTCGTATTGCGTGACGATGATGTCTTCTTTTGCATCTTTATCTTCTACGGTGGACAGGGGTGCGAATTTAGTAAGGTCGGCGGCACCGATGATGACACCGCAGGCATGAATGCCGACTTGTCTCACCGTGCCCTCCAACTGAGACGCATAATGGATGATGTCATGGATCTCCGGATTGTTGTCGTATGCGGCTTTGAATTCGGGCACATATTTCAGGCAGTTTTCGATGTTGACCTTCGGAGTTACGTGCGTTTTGGGATCTTCGGGCAACTTTACGGGGATCATCTTCGTGAGCCGGTCTGATTCGGCGATGGGCAGGTCGTGCACCCGGGCTACGTCTTTTAGACTGGATTTGGTGGCCATCGTGCCGTATGTGATGATGTGCGCTACTTTCTCTTTTCCATATTTTTTTGTAATCCATTCAAGGATTTTGTAACGTCCCTCATCATCGAAGTCCACATCTATATCGGGGAGGGAGATGCGGTCGGGGTTTAGAAAACGCTCGAACAGTAAGTCATATTTGAGGGGGTCGATATCTGTGATTCCCAAGCAGTAGGCGACTACGGATCCGGCGGCGCTGCCTCGCCCGGGGCCCACCGAGATACCCATGGAGCGTGCCGCGGAAATGAAGTCCTGAACAATGAGGAAGTATCCGGGGAATCCCATGTTGCGCATCACACTGAGCTCGAAATCGATACGCTCTTGGATCTCCGGATCGATGGGGTCGCCGTAGCGTGATTTTGCGCCGTCCATCGTCAGTTTTCGCAGGTAGTCGGCCTCCAACTTGATTCGGTAGACTCGCTCGACTCCGCCGAGTTTCTCGATAATGTCCCCGGTGCTCCCGACACTTTCGAATTCCGCCCTGAGGTCGTCTTCGGAGAACTGCTGTTTGTAGCCTTCTACGGTACCGAACTCCTCGGGAATGTCGAATACAGGCATGATCGGGCCGTGCTTCAACGGGTAAACCTCCACTTTGTCGACAATTTCCTGCGTGTTTGTCAATGCCTCTGGTACGTCCGAGAAAATCGCTTCCATTTCTTCCGGCGACTTCAGCCATTCCTGCTTAGTGTAGTGCAGACGGTCGGTGTCTTTGAATTTCTTGCCCGTGCTCAGGCAAATAAGTCGGTCGTGGGCTTCGCCGTCTTCTTCGTTGACGAAGTGTACGTCATTGGTGGCGATGACCTTGGTGTTGGTTTCGGCGGCTAACCGCAAAATGCCCTCGTTGGCGATTTTCTGCTGTTCGTAGACACTGCGGTCTCCTCCTGGTTTGTCGGTCTTATGTCGTTGGATTTCAAGGTAATAGTCGTCGCCGAAGATGCTTTTGAACCACAACACCGCTTCTTTGGCCTTCTCGTAGTCGCCATTGGTGATATTGCGCGGCACCTCGCCGGCAAGGCATGCGGATGTGACGATAAGCCCTTCGTGGTATTCCTCTAACAGGGTCCGGTCAATGCGCGGCCGGTAGTATTTGCCGTCAATCCAGGCCATGGAGACGATTTTGCAGAGGTTATGGTATCCAGTCTCGTTTTTGGCGAGTATGATGAGATGGTAGCCGTTGCCGTTTTCCTTGTGCTCGCGCACGAGGCGGCTGCCCTCGGGGTTGGTGTTTGTCTTGCGCGCGACGTAAGCCTCGCATCCGAAAATCGGCTTGAAGATTTTTTGCTTCAAGGCGGCGATTTTCTGCTGACACTCAGATATTTCCGCTTCCTCTGTCAGTGCCTCCAGCTGTTTCTCAAGGTCCTTGATGGCGTCCTTTACCTTGCCGTTTTTCTTGGCCACGGTGTCGGAAAACTCTTTGATACCGTACATTACGCCGTGGTCAGTGATGGCCATGGCGTTCATCCCGTTTGCCAGACATTTGTCGATCAAAGCGGGGATGGCGGACATGCCGTCCAGAATGGAGTACTGTGTGTGAACATGTAAGTGTGTGAATTTATTCATAATCAATAGGTTTGGTTTTTGAGGTGCCCCTAAAACGGCAAAAGGCAAAGATACGATTTTATTCTTTGCATCCCCCTTTTCCGTTGATTCGATTCTTTGTGCGCTAATATTTTTTGTACGCGAATTGCGCGACATGAACGCTCGTTACACATCAAAAAACGTATCTTTCCTCTGTTATTCGTGGAGACGGGGCATGTGTTATTCGTAGAGACGGGGTGCGCCCCGTCTCTACATACAACAATTTCACAATGTTTATATTTAAAATTTATGTACATTTGCGGCCAATTTTTTGAACCGATATGAAGAAAGTTATTTTAACCCTTTTGGCTTTGGGCTTGATGGTGAATGTTTTGATGGCTCAGGCTCCTACAAAGTTGCAGGTCACCCTCTTGAATAACAATTTCAGCCATGTGACGCTCACCAGTGCATACGGTAGTTCGTTGACCACGCTCGCTTCTGCAGAAATTGTGAACGACCGTTTCGAAATGACCGTCACGCTGCCGAATGACATCTACCGGCTCGACTTCGGAAATGGCTCCTCGATGCTGTTGGTGATCAATCCGGGCGAAACAGTATCCATGACAATGGACGCGAATAATCTGCAACAGATTGTTTCTGTCACAGGGTCTGAAACCATGAGTTATGTGAAGACCATGGCATATCTTGCCCTCCATAGAAAAGAAGCCGTAGACAGTATCAACGCGGAGCTTCAGAAAGATCCCGATAAAGTCTATTGGACAAATTTTGCACAGAAATTCAATTTATATAGCCAGACGAATGGTGACGTGGACGGCTATTTGTTAGAGGCATTCGGCAATGCTGACACGTTGTATAATGTGCTGTCAAAGTCAATCTCTAACGGCAAGGTGAAAGGCAACGCTGTGGCGGAATGTGCCGATGTGGCCAACCGGATGATGAAAAAACTGGAGATGAACTATACTCCGTTTTCAAATTATCAGGAAAATGTCTCTCGGTACTACAATTTCTCAGGGAATCGGGTGAGTGGTGCTGACGACTTCTACCGTATGTTCGACCAGTACGAGTCCGACCTGAAACAACGGCATCAGGTTGCTCAAAATTCATTGGGCTCAGTCATCCCCATTGTTAAAGAACTGTTGCTTGAACGCGACAGTCTGGCTTATAACAACTTATGGGATAAGAAAGCGAATCAGACAAAGTGGGTGAACCGAGTGGCGGAGACCCTCTACCCGTCGTTGAATAATGTGGTCAGCAAAAAGGCGGAATATCAGCAACTTATGGTGAATGACAAGCAATATGCCAACACGCTGGTTTCGCAGTCGCAAGAAAATGTGAGCCGCGTGGTGAGCCGCTATCAGCAGGCTTATAACGAGTTGGATGCATATATGACTTCCCGCCTGAAAGATGAGATTAAGCAACATAAAGAGGATATCGCCGTGATGATGTTCTTGGACATCTTTCCGCGTGAGCAGAATATGGCCCTTCACAGCGAAGTTGTTACCGCTTTGTATCAGAAATATCCCGAACACCCCATTGTGAAAGATCGTTGGAATTACATGAACTCTCCGGCTTCCCGTGTGTATATCGGAGCCATCGCTCCTGAATTGGCCTATCCTGACCCTGAAGGCAAGGTGCGTAAACTCTCCGATCTCCGCGGCAAGGTGGTGTTGCTTGATTTCTGGGCTTCTTGGTGCGGTCCGTGTCGTCGGGAAAACCCCAATGTGACCAATATCTACAGCAAGTATCATGACAAGGGCTTCGAGGTGTTCAGTGTCTCCCTGGATAGCGATGCGGCATCATGGAAGCGGGCCATTGAGGCCGACAAGTTGGTGTGGCCCAACCATGTCAGTGACTTGCGGAAATGGCAGTCGCAAGCCGCTGCCACTTACGGTGTTCGCTCCATCCCCTGCACTTTCCTGCTCGACAAGGAAGGCCGCATTGTGCAACGCGATTTGCGCGGCGCCGACCTCGAAAGGGCTGTCAAACAATTAGTGGAGGAATAATCAGCTGATTATAAAGTTTTTATACTAGAGGACTGTGATAAGTATGTACGGTTCCGAATGACTTTTGGAACTCACTTAGCCTATCCATCTCGTCGCAATGGGTGACTTCCAACTCGAAGTTGATGTTCCCGGCATCTGCAGTCACCCTGTCGTGCAGGTCTACAATATTCAATACCCCATATCGGAACTCGCCCTGTCCCTCATTGTAATGATTTGTGCGGTCTTCCTCAAGTGAAGAAGACAAATTTTGTCGTGTCGTCTCCCCAGATAGGTAACCGTCACCGTGCCGGGTTAGATAAGGTCTTGTGACATAATGGGCTGTCACATCCGTTATCCCTGCAATTTCCTTGAGGAGTTCCAGCGAATACCGGATGCCCGTTTGTGACGGCGTTGTGTCGTAGGTGTCTCTCCCGGTGTCGCTGAGTAACAACCCTTGACCATTTTCAAAGATGAGGTTGTCATAGTGCACATCCTTCAGATTGCAAACTTGTGTGTGCGCTGCCATGAAATGACAGTCGTTTAGGAAATGCAATTTGATATTTGGGGATTGCCAGATGTCTTTCCAGTTGTCTGGAATATCAATGAATCGCTCATAATAATGTTTCACATGGTCGAGGTAATCCAGCGGGGTGGGGCTTTTCAGAAAGTCGTCAAGATAGAGAGTAGGGGTCTCCCGGTATCGTTTGATGGTGAACCAGATTCCCATGCCGCAGGAGCCGTGCCGTTTTTTCTGTTGTTCTGTGATGAGATTGGCCATGGCGTCGTAGGGCACCGACCAGAGACAGCATTTGTCTCGGTAAATGTTTTTAGGCTTTATGACCAGCGATTCATATTCTTTGACGAATTGAATCGGGTTTAAAATAAAGAAGCGGGAATAGTAATTGTCGGCGCCATGGTAGGTGCCTGCGCCGAAATGGTGGAAAGTCATGCTGCCGTCTTCTGTGAGGATGGAGTGCCCTCGCTGTGCGCCCCCGTTGGTGAGCACATTGAGCACTCCACTTGACTGTTTTGCATAAGTGGCGACTACAGTGCCTTTCCCCTCATCGCCGTAGTTGGCTCCAATTACTATTCTCGCATTCATGAATCACCAGCAGATTTCCCCATTCTCGTTGACGGTCGAGCTTGAGGAGGTGTCATTCTGGATGGATTCGGAGATGCATTCCTCAATGGTTGCTGCCAGGGCTTGTATCGTGGCGACCCTCAAGTTGGGACCCAGAATTTTGCCAAAACTTTCCTTGATGTCTTTGGAATAATAATTGTAGCAATCATTCGGACTATCCACGGCGATGTGGTAAATGTTGAATTTTGCCGTAGCCTTGTTGTAGAGGGCGGGTGTCTCGATATCGTTCTCTTCAGTGGCGTTGACAAAAGCGTTCAACTTGGTCATCGGAAGATAAGGGTTCAGGGGTTCATCGCCCATGGTGATGATGATGCCTTTCCGGTTCTGCTTGTCGAAGCAGTCGAGTTTTGTCCGATACAGTCCCATGTACCAGGCCGCGGAGTAGCTTTCATAGCCGTTGCCTCCGCCGCCATGTTCGACCCAGATTTTGTCCAGGGCCTCGGCGATGCGTATGTCGGACTCGAACTGGCTCATTTGGACGGGGCCGTCATCGTAGGCCAGGTCTCCGATGCCCATCACGCAGAATTCAATGTCCTGGAATTTTTTGTAGAGGTTTGTGATGATCACGCCGAGGGCTTCTGCCGTTTCTTGGCATGCTTCGCCCATGGAACCGGTCACATCCAGTGCAAGGATGACCGGAATTGTGTTCGGGTGCTCGTCGGTGTTGGCGCACTCTCTGACGGTGAACAACTTCGGGTCAAGGGAACTATCCAATTGGTGGGAGGTGAAGGTCTGTCCGCTCACCCTTCCGGTGCTGTCGTCATAGGATCTCCCGACGGAGCGGGAATAATCCGCAAAGCTTGATGATGAAAATGAACCTGATCCCATAACTATTTATTTGAGGTGTTTTCTTCATCATTCTCGTCATCATCAAGGGAGAATTGGAACATGCCCTCGAAGGGATTGTTGTCCTTGCCCAGGAACATGGAAAGAGCCATCATCTGACCAAATCCGTTGTTCCCATTGTTGTTTCCGCCCATCATCTGACTGAGCATCATCATTTTCATGATATTTTCGGTGCCTTTGCCGGATTTGAGGGAGGTTCCGAACATGGAGACGATTTTTCCGTAGAAATAGGTGCTTCCCATAAAGACATGGCGCTCGGGAACCACTTGGCGAATCTCACTGTTCTCATAGTCTATCACGGTGATGATTTTCTTGTTGACCTCGGTCACGCATTTGGGCTTTCCGGAAACCAAAATGATGTCGCCGGGTTCCACCTTGCTGGTGGGGATTACGAAGAACATCTCGTCCCCGACGTTGAAACAAAAGTTTGTGACATTGGTCAGAATGCCTTTTTTGACGTTGTAAGTCTTGTAGCCGTTGCTGCATTTGACGGCGATGTCACCATCCATCGTGAGGCGGCACATACCGGGTGCGACTTTGCCAAACATTCCATTGAATGTGTTTAGGGTGTTTTCTAACATAATGGTGTTATTTTAAGTTGGTTTTATGTTTTTTTGACTGTGTCCTTTGACGGTGCAAATATAATAAAATTTAAAATGAAAATCAAGGGGCAGAATCGGAAAATGTCATTTTTATTTGTCTTGATCGGTTGATTTTTTTGTGTTCTTGGATTTTTTTGTTTTATTGCGGTTTCTGCTGCGGCTGTCAAAGTCTTGCTTATAAATCAGCGCGCCGCCGGCCACATAGTTGCTGTAGTTGTTGTCAAGGGCATAAAAGAGGTCGTCGCGTTCGCCAATTCGGGTGTAGGCTTTCACCCGCCAGGTCCCGGACGGGTTGATGAGGTACTCCACGGAGATGTTTCCGTAAAGGTTACGGTAGGCGTTGCTTACGGCCCGGTCGTCGTAATAACCGAAACTCGTGGACATGAGGATTCGCTCGTTGAGCAGGTTGGCATTGGCTCGTAGGCCATATTCGGCGGAGGAACCTTCCGTAGCCGGATTATAGGTGATGCCGAAACCTCCGTGTTTGCTGTCTATAGCATTGCTAATCATTGTGTTAACAAAGTTGCTGAGCATACTTACACCTGGGGCGGCCGCATTGGAAGAGTTGCTGAACATGTTCTCCGGCATAAAACTGTTCGTGACCAAAAAATAAGCGAACTGCTTGGTCATGTTTTCCCTGTTTTGCGTGTCAATGGCGCCATAGAAGATGTCCTGAACTTCCGAACTGCTGTTGGGGAGTTCAAACCCGAATGTCGGCTCAATCTTGCGCATCAGCGGCCCGTTCAGATAGATGTAGGAGTTTACATCCGTATTACTGGTTCCTAATCCATAATCGGCTGGGATTATGTTCGCTAACGAGGTCTTGGATGTCTTGTAGGCACTCAAATTCACGGTCATGTTCTCTAGCGGACCGTCGAAGTTGATGGAGCCGCCTTGCACCAATTTGTATTTGGAGTTCACCACGTCGAAGAGCGCAATTTTGAAATCGCCGGAATGGAGCATTAGGTTGCCAAATAGATTGAGATTCGTATTGCTATTGTACAGCAGTTGGAAGCGGCCGTCGGCACGGGCATTCAAGGTGCCTCCTATGGATTCGAGCAGCAGCACGATGTCGGCATCATTGGTGACATGGAAGGTGAAGTCGAAATTGAGATTGGTGGATGATTTCGGTTGATCCTCCAAAACAAGTTCTTCTTCGCTCTTTTTCGGTACAAAATGGATAAAATCGGTTTCTGATGCGGAATTGACGGAATTCACCTGGAGGTAGATTTTGGATCCATTCAATGTTTCAATATTGTCTCCTTTGAAAGCGAGATTATTACCTGTACCGGTAATAGAGACATCCCCTTTCACATATCCGGTGCCGTAGAACATGGAGGTGGGCTTGTGGGGAGTATTCAAGGCTAAAATTCGGTCGGTGTGGATATCCAAATGCAATTGCATGTTTTTGAACAACTTGTGTTTGATCTCACCGGTAAGTACGCCGATGTTTTCATCTTTGTCCATGATGCGCATGTTAGGGAATACGATACCTTCGGGTGTGAATTTAATGTCTTGATCCACAACGTGGTAAAGTGTGCCGAGGGCGGCGATGCCCATCAGGGCGTCGATAACGTGCACATTCCCGTCAAGGTAGGCGGAGTCCGGCTTGACGTGGAACGCCAGATTGCCGGAGGCTATGCCGGAGAACTGGTCGCAGAAACTTGACAGGAACGGCTCCAGAAAACCTGCTTGGAGACTGTCGAAATCCGCCTTCACCAGAAAATTCTTATTTTCGTATGAACCGTTCACGTGGGCTACGATGTTGTTCTCATTTTGAAAATCCCGAAAGGTGAAATTGCTGAGATAGTCGTAGTTTAGCGTTTCTGACGAATTGTTGAACAGACCGCCGACGAAACGGACGGCCTTCTCGTTATTTAGTCCAGCCACTAAGAAGAGGTCGCCCAAACGAACTTCATTCATATTCAGTTCGTCGGTGATGATTTTTCCGAACAAAAGGTTCCGGTTATTGCGATGTACAAGGTTCAGGTCGGCAAACAGCTGTCCGCCAAATGTCATCCCGTTCAACAACGTGTTTACGAGCGAAATGTCAACATTTTTCGCCGCCATGTGTAGCCTGCTGGAATCCTTCGTGTCATAAGAACCGTTGACATCTATGGAACCCTCTTTGGCGTAGAATTGCAGGTTTTCGATTTCGTAGGTGTGCGGTTTGATGCGGATGACGTTTTGATCGTTGAAATGACATTCGTAATCCTTAAGGAAAATCTGCGATTTGTCAAGTTGGACGACGATGTTGTCCAGATGACTGATATTGGCCGTGCCAGACAGATTCGAAATGTTATTTTCGGAATTGAACGGGTTGTGCCAGCGTAGGCTGTAGGTAACATCATCGTTGGCTACGTCAGCCTGGATTCCCACTTTGTTGAAATGGAGAGTGTTTTGCCCGGCATAGACGATTACCGAGTCGCCGCGTACGTTAAGCCCTAAGATGGTAGGATCGGTGGTTTGTCCGTTGAGATGGAAGTGGTGGAGCCTGAACATGCTTCGGATGGCGAAAAACGGCAAATCAATCTCAACGCGGTCGTCGACGTGATTGGATCGGATATCCAGATCCACAGTGGATCCAGGTGCGATAAAGAGATCCGGGAAGAACAGGCGGGTGATAGGCCTCGTGCTATATGTGCGGACATTGAGCTTGATGTAGCCGTTGCGATCAGAGGCAATCTCATTGTCGTAAGTGTTTTGGGCAGTCTCCATCTCTCCAATCAATGAAGGGAGAAAGTTATGGATGATGGTCCGCAAAGAATCTTTAATAGTGGCAATCGGATAGGTGGATTCGTATGTGGCGTTTACGATATTCGATGCGAGGATGTATTTGTGGTGATCGTTATTATTGATGGCTGTGAGCCTCAGACGTTCGTTGGAGAGATTGCCTTCTTGTAGCGTTAATTTGATGTTGTCACAGCCGATGTATCCGTTGCAGTCGTCAAGACCTGTCCCGTGGACGGCAATCTGGAAATGGTCGAAACTCAGGTTGAGTTCAGGATTGCGTTGGAGAATGGAGATGAATTTATAGATTCCGGTGGCGGAAGCAGAATCCACCTTCGGGAGTGCTGTCCCGATATTGCCAGCGGCAAATTCAGGGAGGTCGATGCTGCCTTGCAGGAACGGGATTCGCTGGCTCATGTCCAATTGGGCTATGACGTTGCATTGCAAGTTGGGGTCATTGGCCTGCAGGTCGGCGGTGTATAATCCCTCGCGGTAGTCGCCCGTCACATGGATGTCACGTAGCGGATATCCGAACAGCGGGAAACGCTGAATTTGTCCGTCAATGTGCGCCCGTAGGGTTTTGAGATTGTCGGCGGTGAAACCAGTGGAGGCCGTGCTTCCGTCAAATTTCGCACGCAGTTGGCAAGAGCCGAAAGTCTGGCGGTCTCCAACTAATTTCGCCAGGTTGAAGTTTGAGGAAGAAACATCGCCGTTGAGGTGGAGTTTTCCGTCATAGGTCTCGCTGGATAGCTTCGCTTTCACCGAGCCCAAGGCGGTGGAGGCAGACAGGTTCGCCTTCAAATTATCCAAATCGCCTTGAATAGTGCCCGATAGAGTGGTTGTGCCGATGGTGTTCAGTAACTTATTGGTTTTGATTGTTTTACCCTTTGGAAGAGTGAATTCGGCCAAGTCGGGGAGGTGGAATACGGTGGAATCCATGGATACGTCGAAATCCGCTTTTAGGAAGTGTATGACATCGCGGATGGCGAAGTTGCCCTGCACGAAATTGCGGTCCAACCAACGGGCTTTCAGGTTTTTGGTTCGGAAGTCGGACACCGTGCCGTCGACAGTGTCGGCTTGCAGATGGAAGATTTCACGCATACCGCGGATCGCGGGCGCGAATCCGGCGACATCGTCCATGGAAAGCACGGAAGGTCGGATTTCAGCTCCGATACGTACGGAGTCGACGAATGCGGCATAGGTTTTCCACCGCTCGTAGCGGAAATAGAGGTCCAGGTCAAGGTCGCTTTGCTGCGTTTTGAGTTTTAAGTTGTTAAACACTAAAGTGGTGTCACAGATTCGGAAATCACCGCTGCAGTGGTCGAGACGGAATCCACCGTATTGGTTGAACGCCAATTGGTTGAATTTCATGGAGATGTCCCCGCCGATAAGATGGAAGTCTTTGGCTTGGACGTTCAGGTCCGCAAGCTCAAAGAAGGCGTAGTCAATGTTTGGGTGCCCTGTCGTGTCAAACACTTTTCGTTTGTCATCGTTGATGAGCACGAATCGTCCGTGAGTGATATCCACCGAGTTTGAAGTCAGTTCAAAGGGTTGCTTCTTGGGCTCCCTTTTCTTGAAAACCAGTGCCCATTTAGCGATATTGACCATGTCTTCTCCCGAATAGGTGCGCAGCACGACATCCAGATTGTCGAATTCCACATCCCCGAGGCGCAATTTGAAGGGTTTGGTCTGGAATCCGCGCAGACGTCCTTTCACCGTTCCGGAGTAGATCATATTCTCGTTGTGGTGGTCCTTGATGGCCACTTCGTGGGCCACGAGTTTGAATGTGGGGGTGATACGGATGTCTCCAATGGAAATTTCCGTGCCCCAAGCTTCACTGAGGCTCTCTGTAACTTTGTGTACAACAAAGGTTTGTATGGCGGGAACAAACAAAAGCCCCACAAGCAGCAGATCCAATGCGAGGAATACTCCGAGGATCCATGCCGCGATTTTGAGCCCTTTCTTGACCACGCTTTTGCCCATTGTGATACTTTCCGGTTTTTAAGGTGCAAAGATAGGATTTTTTTCAAGATTGGGATGTTTAAAAAAATGCTATCTTTGCCGTCCTTATTTGAAATATAAAACTCATCAAAATTATAACAATATGGTTGAAAAAATTACATCAAGCCAGCAGGCCATGGACATGGAAGCCCGCTACGGCGCGCACAACTATCATCCCCTGGGCGTAGTTATTGCCAAGGGTAAAGGCCCCTTCGTGTGGGACGTGGAAGGTAAGAGATATTTCGATTTCCTCTCCGCTTACTCCGCCGTGAACCAAGGTCACTGCCACCCCAAAATCATCGACGCTATGATTGACCAGGCCCAGAAGGTCACTCTGACCTCCCGTGCGTTCTATAACGACTGCCTTGGACCGTTTGAGAAATACGTCACCGAAACATTCGGCTATGACAAAGTTCTGCCGATGAACTCCGGTGCCGAGGCCGACGAGACTGCACTGAAGCTCTGTCGCCGTTGGGGTTACGACAAGAAAGGCCTTCCTGAAAATCAGGCTAAGATTATTGTTTGCGAAGGCAATTTCCACGGACGTACCATCACTATCGTCTCCCTCTCCAACGATCCTGACTCATACGCAGGTTTCGGTCCCTTCACGCCGGGCTTCATCCGCATTCCCTACAACGATGTGGACGCATTGGCGAAGGCTTTGGAAGACCCGATGGTGTGCGGTTTCCTCGTTGAACCCATCCAAGGCGAAGCTGGCGTGTTTGTTCCCGATGAGGGCTATCTGAAGAAATGTTACGACCTCTGCAAGGCACACAACGTGCTTTTCATCGCTGACGAGGTGCAAACCGGTATCGCCCGTACGGGTAAAATGCTCTGCTGCGATCACGAAGGTGTTCGTCCCGACATTTTGGTGCTTGGTAAGGCTCTCTCGGGCGGTACGATGCCCGTTTCCGCTGTGTTGGCTGACGACGACATCATGCTGAATATCAAGCCCGGTGAGCACGGCTCCACATTCGGTGGCAACCCGGTCGCCTGCCGTGTCGGTATCGCCGCCCTCGAAGTGGTGAAGGAAGAGAAATTGGCTGAACGTGCTGAGTATCTCGGTAAAATCTTCCGCGAAGAGATGGGCAAGGTCAACAGCCCGATGATCAAGCAAATTCGTGGTAAAGGTCTGCTCAACGCGATCATCATCCAACCCACGAATGGCAAGGAAGCTTGGGATGTTTGCGAGAAGATGCGCGACCTCGGTGTGCTCGCCAAACCGACCCACCAGCACATCATCCGTTTCGCTCCCCCGTTGGTCATCTCCGAAGAAGAACTTCGTGAGGCTATTGCTATTATCAAGGAAGCGATTCTCTCGTTCGAGTAATCGAAACATCGTGTAGAGACGTGCCATGGCGCGTCTCTGCGATAGACGAAAAAACCGGAAGAGCAATTGTTCTTCCGGTTTTTTTATGGTATCGTATGCCGTATGCCGTATTTATTTGCGTATTACTTTCTTCGTCGCTTTCGCACCATTTGGGCACTCAACGGTGACAAAATAGACTCCGGCAGGGTAGGGGGTGAGATTTAGCTGGATAGTTTGCTCTCCATTTGATAGGAATGTTTTCAATCTGCGGCCTTGCAGGTCTGTCAGGAGGATGCTGGATAGCGGTTGGTCGCTGTAGATGCGGAGAAAGTCAGAAGTAGGATTGGGGCTGACGGTTACGGCGACCGTCTGTTCGTGATGCGGCAATCCTACGAAGACGTCCGCCGCCATCCAATTTTCTGGCAATGAATTGTCAAGATTGGGGTCGGTGAGAATCAGGAAGTCGCCATGACCGTCGGCGGAAATAGGCCAGGGCAGCGTGTCGGCGTAGGTCACCTCGTCGATGATGTTGCCCCAGGCATCGGATAGCACCAGTCGCTCGGACTTGTTGTCAAGATGGCGAAGGAAGACACCATAGGCGTTTTTTCCATAGCATTGTTGGAAGGCTTGCGCATTAGACACAAGGAAAACCTCTTCGTGTGGTGCGATGAGAGAATGGGCAGGGAAGGTGTAGGAAAGTCCTAATTCCCGAAAATAAAAGCCTGAAGCATCCACAGTGTCGTCGCCGTTGTTGACGATGCCGATGAACTCCAAATCGTCGGCATTGAAGCCCTGCTGCACGGTCGGGTGGTAGTTGATCTTGGAAATGACCAATGGCGGAATCGTTTCCGGAATGCAGTCACGATAGAGGTCCCATTCGGCATTGAGCCATGCGTAGCGGTTCTGCAGCCAAGTCTTCATGGTGTTGATATGCCCGGCGTAGTCATAAGTCTTCCACCAGCGGACCCGGTCTCGGACGTAGGCTGTACTGATCTGCGCAATGAGGCTGTCCATAACGTGAATTACGGTGTCGTAGGTCAGCGGCCCGCCAGGGGAAGTGACATCCATCCAGCGGTGCATCAGATAGCATCTGTAAAAGTTGTCTTCATAAAGCTGGTGCCAGAAGTCGGAGCCGGTGTTGTCGCCGTTGCTGAACTGCAGCACGTCGTATCCCGAGCGGCCTACAGAACCGAAATCATAGCCGTAGGCAAGGTTGAAATCCCAAACGGGGCCCGCTCGTAGCTTGCCGCCACGGTCTTTATGAAAAAATGTGCTTTTTTGGTAGATGTCGCAGTTGGAGGCGAACTCGCCCATGATCATGTAGTCCACAAACGTCGGGATATCAAGGTAGGCGGGGTATCCGGTGCTGACATTTTGGTTGTGGGCGGCAACAGCGGCGGCCATCTCATCGAAATAATGGCGGATGTAGGTGCCTTGCTGGACAGTGATATTCTCAGGCTTTGGTTCGTGGTAGATGTAGTCGACATCCTCCCAGTAATCGTAAGCGGTTGTGGACCAAGCGGGTGTGTCACCACCTGTGAGTTTGTCGGCTTTAATGATATAGCCGCCGGAAATGTCAGGCAGGGCATTGTCGGAGGAGTCCATCATCGCCACGTCCACTCGACGAGAGTCCACCTTGATCTTCTCGGTAAGGAAGTAAAGTCCGCGGTAGTCTCCGTTGACAATCACTTCGCAGTATTTGGTGCGCGGGGCGTAGTGTCCGAGCCGGGCAGCCAGAATGTAGGAGAGGTTGTCTCGCACGTAGGAGGGCTCGTCGTTCATCGGGTTGAGTACCCAGTCGTTTTCAGGGGGCAGTCCCATAAGGGAGACGTTGTTGTTAGTGATGTCGTCATCCATGCGCGTTTCGAAACCGTAGGGCTTCTTGTTATGCCCTTGGGAGGTGGAACCGCGCAGTTCGATGCCGATGCGTCCGTTGTAGTTGAGATATGCTGAATCGTATTGGTTGTCAAGATTGTTGATAGTGGTGTCGTTGACATAAAGGATTCTCATCGTAGCCCCGATTTTGGGCTCATCAGGGATGCTGGCCCCGTTGTCGGTGTTGATGATAACAATAGGAAGGTTTGAGGTTGAGAGATATTGTCCGCGCGCAAGGAATGTCGCGGTAATCAATACTAGGAAGAGCAAATAATTCTTCAAAACTGCAAAAAATTATACCAATGGGTCGATTTTTTCGAATTCTATGCCTGGAATGAGTCGCCGGACAATCTTGTAATCGTAGAAAAAGCGGCTGGCGATAACTCGAATTACCGTGTAGGTGGGAATGGCGATGAGCATCCCTATAGCCCCGCCTAATGTGCCGGCTATAAGCAGCACGACGAATATTTCGAGCGGATTGGCCTTAATGCTGGTAGAGTAGATGAGCGGCTGGTAAATGAAGTTGTCCACTAATTGGGTCGCCAGCATAATGCCAAGGACAATCAAGGCGAATACCCAGATATTTACACCCAAACCAATGCCGGCACCGTATTTTAGGATCACACAAAGGATAACGCCGATTGCTTCTCCGATCAGTGGTCCTACGTAAGGGATGATATTCAGCAGACCAGCGATAAAGGCAATGCCCAGGGCGTAGTTGAAGTCAACGCGGGCGATGAGCCAAAGCCCAAGGCAGTCCAGGATGACCACCCCGAGAATTTCGATAATCAGTCCTACAAAATACCGTGAAAGCAACCTCTCGATTTCCAAGATAGTTGTTTCAGTCCTTAATTCGAGTTTGTCGGGAACCAGCGCAGCAACAATGCGACCAAACAGTTTTTCATCTTTGATGAAGAAGAAAGAAATGAACACTACGGAAAACAATCCTACGGCCAAACCGGCCACGGCGGAAGCCACGGAGCCGAGAATACTTGGAATATACGAAAGATCAAGCAGCCCTGAAAGATGTCCGATCAACAGTTGTACGCCATCGAAATCTTCACCCACCCAGGGAACAACCTGAATGATCCATTGGTTGGCCTTGTCAATTAGGTTTTGACTGTCAAAGTCCTCGCTGGTGTTCATCAGGGAGGCTTCCTGCAAAATGTTGGCAACGACAGGAACTACCTGCATGATTAGAAGCAGCAAGAAGGCAAAAATGAGAATGAGCGTGATAATCGAAAGTACGGCATCCGGTGCAGATTTGCCTTTGATTTTAATTTTCCGGAACAGTCGTACAATAGGCTGCCCTATTAATGAAACGACAAAGGCAATGAGGATGTAGGCCAGAACACTGCTGAAATAGCTGCATAAGAAATAAGCTATGACCAATGTGCCTAAGATGATGATATATCTGGCAAGCTTGTCTATACTGCGTTCATTTTTCATAAAATATCGGTGTCATTGAAAGCGCAAAAATACAAAAGTTATGTATATGTTTAACGGTTTTGTTCGAAATGTCCCGTTGTAGAGACGCTATGCATTGCGTCTCTATGGAAGCCAAAAAGCAAAGCTGTGAAAGCCGCTGCCAACGGTTTGTTTGAGATAGCCGGATTTCGTCGGAATCCACACTTCAGCTCTAGTGTTGGCCGGAATGGTGACATTCCACTCGTAGTGCCCCTTGTAAACACTCCAGGAACTTTCAATGCGGCCTGAAACGGATTCGTAGGCGCATTTCACGAAATCCAGTCCGGGAATGATACTTGGTTTTAGCTGGATTTTGCTATAGCCGGGTTCCAAGGCTCGAATGCCGCCGAGATATTCGTACTCCCAAAGGATCAGGTCGCCAAGAAGCATCACGTGGTTTCCGGAGTTCATTGCAGGGTCGGCGGTGTTACCGTTCCAAAGTTCCCAAATAGTGGTGGCGCCGTTGCGCACCATATAGCCCCAACTTGGATAGGTGTCGTTGGTGGCGAGTTTCAATGCGAGGTCGCCGCGCCCGCGGTCCGTGAGCGTGCGCATCAGTTGTTGGATGCCCACCACACCGGTGGAAACATGCCCGCCGAAATCTTCTTCCGTTTTCCGGATGATATTGGCAAAGACTTCCTCTTCCCACACTTCAGGCACCATTCCGAAGGCCAGCGGCAAAAGGTTGGATGTCACGCTGCCGTTTTCGTAGTTGGCCGTCGCGGCATCAAAGAACATGCTCTGGTAGGCGTTTGTCGCAAATCTTTTGTTAAAATTGAAAAATTCCACATCCTCTTGCAATCCGAGCAACTCGGCAAACCGAATCATGATGTCGCACAGGTGGCAGTAGAATGGGGTGGAAATGGCGCCTCCTTCGGTAATGCGCGAGGGATCCTTGGTGTGGATTAATTCAGGCGACTCAGGGGGCACGCACCAGTCGCCGTAGCAGTCGCGGGTGAGGACGCCGTCAATGCCATATTTGCTGCGCATGTGCTCCATCCAGCGCTTCATTGCGGGATAGTGTCGGCGAATAGCTTCGAGGTCGCCGTAGCGGGTGTAGAGCATGTCGGCTACGGTGATGAATGCTCCCGGCCAGGTCATGTTGTCGGTGATACGGCGCCAATAATTTGGACAAACATCTGATAGAGAGCCGGTTGGCTCTTCTGTGTCTTCAATGTCGTCAAGCCATTTGCTATAAAGGCGGTAGTTGTCGAATAGGTACGACTCGCCGTAGTTTCCCGTGGTGCGGTCGCCGGTCCAGCCCATCCGCTCGTCGCGCTGCGGGCAGTCGGTGGGCATCGAGCGGTAGTTGCTCCGGATGCCCCAGTAGGCGTTGTGATAGACGGCGTTCATGATCTCGTTGGAACACTCGAAACTGCCTGTGGTGGCCATCTCGTCGTAGAACACAAGCCCCTGGAAATCATCGAGTTTCGGTTCTTCGCGCAAGCCGGAAATCGCCACGTAGCGGAAACCGTGGTAGGTGAACATCGGATGCCATTGTAGAGACGTGCCATGGCGCGTCTCTACAAACGACACAATATATCTGTCGGTGGCTTCGGCGCTACGGAGGTTGGCGGTGTTGAGCAAACTGTCGGGGGTAAGCAACTCGGCGAAGCGCAAGGTAATCGTGTCCCCATCCTGAACGCGAGACGCATTCAGCTCCATATTGAGGTAACCCACCATGTTCTGCCCCATATCCAAAATCCATGTTTGGGGAGCGTTCTGCGTCCCCGCAGAAAGAGAATCCTGTGTTTTTACCCGGAACATCGCTATCGGTCGCAACGTGTCCTGTACCTTGATATTAGGGTTGGGTTGTGGTGCGATTTTCCCTCCCGGAGCCTCCACCACCCGGGCGGGGTACCAGGATTTGTCATTGTATCCTGTAGAAGTCCAAGCTCCGAGATTATACCGTTCATCGTAGGTTTCTCCGTCGAATTCGTTGCTTTTGCGGATGGGTCCGCGGTCGGTGATTTTCCAAGTTTTATCGCTGACAATCAGTTCTTTAGTTCCGTCCGTATAGGTTACTTCCAGCTGCAGCAGCAGTCGTGGTGTGCCGAAGTGTTTGGCGTGGGTCAGCCCGCCATATTCCATCTCGTTGGCGTCGTATCGGATGGTAGTATAGCGCCCGCCCGCAAGTACCACCCCGACGGCGTTATTGCCTTTTTTCAAGAAATCCGTCACATCGTAAGCGTTGAAATAGACCCGCTTGGTGTAGTCGGAGAGGGCGGGCTTGAGAATCTCCTCGGGCGCAACCTCTGCACCGTTAAGGTACGCACTGTATTGCCCTAATCCACTGACATATAACCTCGCTTTGCGAATATTTTTGGTTAGTGAAAACTCCTTGCGCAGATAGCGCGATGCGATGCGGGTTTTCCCGTGGATGTCGTCGTTGTAGAAGTCTCCGCCGATCCATTTGGCTTTCCAGTCGGTACTGTCCAATAGGCTGATTTCAAATGATTTGATGTCGCTTTCGATGAATTCGACAAGGGTGGTGGCCCCTAATCCGTTTGTCTCTTCGTTTTTCCAATTGTAGGTTACAGAGGCAATCACTTTCCAGAAGGCTTTGTCGCGACTATGCAGCGGTTTGCCCTCGTAGGGAATAAGCAGCATCCGGTTGGAGGGAAGGGTCTTGGTGTCCCAAAGGTCGCCGATGTTTTTTTCAGCGTTTTCCTTCGTGGAAGCCACGATGATGCGATAGGAGGTCTGTTTCACGTTAATCGCAACGGCCCGCTGAGCGATGGAATCGTCGGTCTCGTACCGCCAACTGAACCGCGGAACATTGGTGGCCAACGGCTGCGAACCATCCTGATACTCGACGGTGGGATGAACAATGGCCACCTGCCCGAAAAGGCTGCTGACAGAAATTGCGGTAGCGAGTATGACAAAAAGAAACAATTTTCTCATAATCACAAATAATCAGCGGCAAATGTACACAAATTATAAATATACACAGACATAATGAAATTGGTGTATGTAGAGACGGGGCGCGCCCCGTCTCTACGAATAACAGAAGAAAAATACAAAAAAGGGAACCCTTACGAGTTCCCATTATGGTTTCAGTAGAGACGCAAAATTTTGCGTCTCTACAAACACGTCTCAAGTCTATTACTTCAGTAATCTGAAAAATTCGACCATCAGATCCCAGCACATCTGCACTGTGGCGATTTCCAGTTTTTCGTCGGGTGAGTGGACACCGCGCAAGGTCGGGCCGAAAGAGACCATATCCATGTCCGGATATTTCTCAGAGAAGAGGCCGCACTCAAGACCGGCGTGGATAGCGAGCACTTGCGGATCTTTGTGGAAGACGTTACGGTAGGCTTCAGTGAGCACGCGTACAGCCTCGGAGTTTGGATTCGGGTTCCAGCCTGGGTAGCCGTCGGAGTTTGTTACATCAGCACCGATCATCCAGAAGGTGGTAGACACCTTGTCAACGATGGCACGCTTTTTGGACTCCACTGAACTGCGTTGACTGGTGGTGAAAACAACGTTTCCGTCCACAATTTTCACGGAGGCGAGGTTGGTAGAGGTCTCAACGAAGCCGGGGATGTCTTGCGACATAGCGGCAACGCCGTGTGGGCAGACCATCAAGGCATTCAGCACATCAATTTGTAGGGTTTCCTCTAACACTTCTTTCACGGCGGGAGCGGGTTCCACGGTCACCATCACACCAGGATCAGTGGTGTGGAACTCTTCCTTATACGTTTTTCCCATTTTGGAAACATAGGATTTCCAGTTTTCCACCTCCTCTTTCGGCAGAGCTACAATGGCGAAACCTTCGCGAGCGATAGCGTTGCGCAAGTTGCCAGCATTGATGTCTGCGACACGCAGGTTATAGTCGCTATAGGAGTTCCAAAGAATGCGAGCGAGGAGTTTCACGGCATTTCCGCGGCCTTTGTTAATGTCGTCGCCGCTGTGTCCACCCTGTAATCCTTTAACCTCTATTTTGAAAAATTCAAAACCGTCCTCCACGGGCTCGTAATCGCAGGGAATTGTGGCCACCGTATCCTGTCCGCCGGCACAACCGATGAAGAACTGTCCTTCATCCTCGGAGTCGAGGTTGAGCAGCATTTTGCCCTTCATAAAACCAGCTTCCACGGCAGCAGCTCCTGTCAGCCCGGTTTCTTCATCAATGGTGAAGAGGCACTCGATGGGACCGTGTTCGAGCTCGTTGTCGTCAAGAACTGCCAATGCGAGTGCGATGCCGATGCCGTCGTCGGCGCCGAGGGTAGTGCCCTTGGCTTTTAACCATTCTCCATCAATATAAGTTTCAATGGCGTCTTTTTCAAAATCGAACACTTTGTCGTTGTTCTTTTCACACACCATGTCCATGTGCGCTTGCAGAACTACAGGCGTGACATTCTCCTTGCCTGGAGTCGCAGGCTTGGAAATCAGCACGTTGCCGACTTTGTCACGTTTAGTCTCCAGACCAAGTTTTTTGCCAGTCTCTTCCAGCCAGAGGGACATTTTCTCTTCTTTTTTGGACGGGCGCGGAATTTTGGTGATCTCATTGAAATAGTAGAAAACCTTTTCGGGTTTCAGTTTCAGCATTTCTTCATTCATATTCTTTTGGGTTTTAAAATGATATTTCAAATTTGCGCTGGCAAAGGTACACAAATTTTAAATATAAGCAGACATAATGAAGTTGATGTATGTAGAGACGGGGCATGCCCCGTCTCCACGGATAACACACGCCCTGTCTCTAAGAATAACAGAGGAAAGGTGCTTTTATTATGTAGAATGAAGATTTATGAATTATGAATAAAAAAGGCGAGAGACTTCCGAAAAAGCCTCTCGCCTAAAGTCTCAAGACTTAAGTCTTACTTTCCCTCTTTTTCGAGGTCTTCCTTGAGGGTTTGCAGGACGTTCAGGTCGCCGAGAGTGGTTCTTTCAACGTTGCTCTCATTGACTCGCTGAATGTCGCGCTCTTTCTGTCTCTCCTCATCGTTGCGGGCTTTGTCTTCAGCCTCTTTGTCGGGCTGCCACGTCTTGGTGTGAGAGAGGTGGATCTTCTTGGCATCCTTGGAGAAGTCAACAACCATGAACGGGAGGGTTTCGCCTTCCTTGGCAGTGGACTTGTCTGCTTTCAGGAGGTGACGGTTGAATGCGAAGCCTTCGATGTTGTGCGGCAGCATTACGGTAGCACCTTTGTCGTTCATGCCGGTAATCGTACCTTCATGGACGGAACCGATGGTGAAGATGGTCTCATAGACATCCCACGGGTTCTCCTCCAATTGTTTGTGACCCAAGCTCAGGCGACGGTTCTCGGTGTCCACTTCAAGGACGACCACTTCGATGGACTCACCCACCTTGGTGAATTCGGCGGGATGTTTGATTTTCTTGTTCCATGAGAGGTCGGAAATGTGGATCAAGCCGTCAACGCCTTCTTCCAGTTCGACGAAGATGCCGAAGGTGGTGAAGTTGCGCACCGTGGCGGTGTGACGGGAACCCACGGGATACTTTTCGAGGATGTCAGCCCACGGATCGGGGATGAGTTGTTTGATACCCAGGGACATCTTCTGGCCTTCGCGGTCGAGGGTGAGCACAACGGCTTCCACTTCGTCACCGACCTTGAGGAAGTCATGGGCGGTACGCAAGTGCTGTGACCAGGACATTTCGGAAACATGGATAAGGCCTTCCACGCCAGGGATGACTTCCACGAAAGCGCCGTAGTCCGTGATGACCACCACTTTACCCTTCACCTTGTCGCCGACCTTCAAGTTCGGATCGAGTTTCTCCCAAGGTTGCGGGGTGAGTTGCTTGAGACCCAGAGCGATACGTTTCTTACCCTCTTCAAAGTTGAGGATAACGACGTTAACTTTCTGATCGAGTTCCACAACCTCTGACGGGTGCGTGATGCGGCCCCAAGAGAGGTCGGTGATGTGGATAAGACCATCCAGACCGCCCAGGTCGACGAATGCGCCGTAGGAAACGATGTTCTTGACGGTACCTTCCAGAATCTGGCCAACTTCGAGTTTGCTGATGATTTCGGCTTTCTGGGCCTCGATTTCAGCTTCGATGAGGGCTTTGTGGGAGACGACGACGTTCTTGTAGTCGTGGTTGATCTTGACGACTTTGAACTCCATAGTCTTGCCAACGTAGACGTCAAAGTCACGGATTTGCTTGACGTCGATTTGGGAACCGGGCAGGAAGGCTTCGATACCGAAGACGTCCACGATAAGACCGCCTTTGGTTTTGCCCTTCACATAGCCGGTGATAACCTCCTGGTTGTCGTAGGCCTCATTGACACGCTTCCAAGACTTGAGGATGAGGGCGCGTTTGTGGGAGAGCTGCATCTGGCCATTGGCGTCTTCCTGGCTTTCCACGTAAACTTCCACTTCATCGCCGATTTTGAGGTCGCGGTTGTAACGCAACTCGGAGGCGTTGATGACACCGTCGGACTTGAAGCCGATGTTGAGGACCACTTCGCGGTCGTTAATGGAGACCACTTTGCCGGTGATGACGTCACCTTGTTCGATGGTGCGGAAAGATTTGGAATAGGCTTCTTCAAGGCGGGCTTGTTCCTCTTCAGAGTAGCGGTCGCTTTGTTCGGAAACCTTGTCCCAGCTGAAACTTTCCATCGCGCTGGCGTAGGGGTTCTCAAATTCGCGCATTTTGCGGGGAGCTTTTGGGGCGGCCGGTTCGGTGGCGGGGAGTTCTTCCTCTGCTACGGGAGCGGCTTCCTCAACGGCGGGAGCTGCGGTTTCGGCAACATTTTCCACATTTTGCGCGGTTTCTTCGACTTGTTCAGGAGTGTTCAGTAATTCTTCTGACATAAAAATTTATCTCAATTTGCCCTGAGACTGGGGCTTTTTAATGATGAAACATTGAGGTTAACTGCTTAAAAGTCAATCAAAGAGCCTCTTTCGATTGAGCCGGCAAAAATACAAAAAAAATGATATCAAAATTTTTTTTCTTGAGAAAGTTGAATTATTTCGAAAAAAGTGTATTTTTGCAGCCTGAAATAGCGGGGTAGAGCAGTGGTAGCTCGTCGGGCTCATAACCCGGAGGTCGCAAGTTCGAGTCCTGCCCCCGCTACAAAAATTAAAAAGGCGTGAATTACTTCAAGTAGTTCACGCCTTTTTTTGAATAGTTAGGTCCCTGTGAGGACCTTTATTTAATGAACCCTTTATTTTAGGCTCATTTCCAACATCCGCTGTATGGGAAGCAGTGCTTTCTGTCTGAGTTCCTCGTCCATCACGAGCTCGGGCTGTTCTTCTAACAGGGCGGCGTAGATGTTAATCAGATTGTTTTTCTTCATATTCAAACAGTCGTGTTTGACCGCACCGTCATATAACGTGTAAAAAATCTTGTCGGGGTTGCGCCGCTTCATCTCATAAAGAATGCCGCTTTCTGTGACAACAATGAACTCTTTGGCCTGGCTTTTGGAGATGTGGTCGAGCATGGCGGCGGTGGAACCGATGAAATCCACCAGTTCAAGCAGTTCCCGACGACATTCGGGGTGCGCCACAACGATGGCGTCCGGATGTTCAGCTTTGGCCTTTTTCAAATCCTCAACCTCATAGTGGTCATGCACGCAGCAGGCCCCGTCCCACAAAAACATCTCGCGGCCGGTCATTCGGTTGATATAGTCGCCAAGATTGCCGTCAGGCACGAAAATGATCTTTTCGTCCGCCGGCAGTTGGTTGACAAGTTTGAGAGCATTCCCCGATGTGACGATAAGGTCACAGAGCGCTTTCACCGCTGCACTGCAGTTGACGTAGGCCAGTACCTTGTGGTCCGGGTGTTTCGCTTTGAAGGCGGCGAGCTTTTCGGCTCTGCAACTATTCGCCAAGGAACAGCCCGCACTCATGTCAGGCACGAGCACTTTGCGGGAAGGATTGAGTATTTTGGCGGTCTCGGCCATGAAGTGCACGCCGGCAAAAAGGATAATGTCGGCCTCCGTCTCGGCGGCCTTGCGGGCGAGCCCAAGACTGTCGCCTACGAAGTCGGCCACCTCCTGCACTTCGGGCAGGGTGTAGTAATGCGCCAGGATGATGGCGTTCTTCTCGCGCTTGAGGCGAGCGATTTCGACTTTGAGTTCTTCGTTGTTCATATTGCTTGGTAACTTCGTGTTGATTACTTCGTGTTGGTGAGCTTCGCTGTTGATGACTTCGTGTTAGTGAGCCTTCGGCTGTTGATGACTTCGTGTTAGTGAGCCTTCGGCTGTTGATGACTTCGTGTTAGTGAGCCTTCGGCTGTTGATGAGCTTCGCTGTTAACATGAAATAAATAACATGAAATAAATAACATTTACTCACTAACATTTACTTGAAGAAAAACCGTTTGAAGTCCAGCCCTAAGGCGTAGACCATGAGGAGGATTAGCAGCACGAATCCGATTGTGTTGGCGATGCCGAGGAACTTGTCGCTGGGCTTTTTGCCCGTGATCATTTCCACGAGGATAAATAGAATGTATCCGCCGTCAAGGCCGGGAATCGGGATGATATTCATGAAAGCGAGAATGATGCCCAATAGCGCGGTCATGCTCCAGAACCGGTACCAATCCCACACTTTCGGGAAAATGCTGCCGATGGTGAGGAAACTGCCTAACTGCGTGGACCCTTCCTTGGTGAAGACAAGCTTGAACTGCTTCACATAATTGCCAAGCGTGGTGAATCCCTGTTTGATGCCTGTCGGAATGGATTGCCAGAAGGTGTAGTCTACGTGCACCACTTCGAAGAAGTCGGCCGGTTGTTTGCAGGCCACGCCGATGTTGCCCACAGAGTCAAGCGTGATTTGTGCATGGCACAAACTGTCCCCGTGGATGTAGTCGAGTTGTAATGGCTTGTTCTGGTTCTCGTTAAAGATTTTCTTGAAATCGAAGAAGCAGAATAGAGCGCTGTCGTTAATGCCGACGAGAGAATCGCCTTTCGCAAGCCCCGCAGCTTCTGCCGGAGTGCCGGCCAATACGCTGTCGATGACGAATGGGAACCGATAGTTGCAGAAAAGCGACGAACTGCCCGCACCCACCACTTTCCGCGGCAGGTCTTTGGGAATGTTGATGACGACTTCTTGACTGTCGCGTTCCACCGTGACGGTTTTCACGTTGTCAAGAAGCACCATGTTGGCAAAGTCATTTAGGGTCTGCGGATGCGTGGTGTCCACTAAAAGCACCTTGTCCCCGTTTTGAAATCCGGCATCCAACATTTCCTGAGAAAACTCAAGGCCGTATTTGGCGTTGCTCATGGGAATGTAGTCGTTGCCCCACGTGAAACACATCAATATATATATAATGATGGCCGTTATGAAGTTGACGAGCACGCCACCGATGATGATGAGGAACCGTTGCCAGGCAGGTTTGGCACGGAACTCCCATTCGTGGATTTCGCTGCTTAAGTCGCCGGCCTTGGTGGTTTCATCCACCATGCCGTTGATGGAGCAGTAGCCACCCAGAGGGAGCCAACCAAGTCCCCATTCGGTGGATTCTGGATGGTCTGCCCATTCTTTCGGGGGCTTCCCGGAGAAGAAACTGAAATGGAATTTGCCGTCATAACGTTTCATTCTGATCAACGAGATGCCCGGGTTGAAGAATACGTAGAACTGGTCTACCCGTGTTTTGAAAATCTTCGCGAAGGTGAAATGCCCCAGCTCGTGGGTGACCACCAGAAACGTAAGGCTGGCCAAAAGGCCTAATATTTGCATTGAAATGCCCATTATTTTGGTTTAAGGGTTTATTGGTTTAAGGGTTTATTGGTTTAAGGGTTTATTGATGTAAGACGTATGACGTAAGACTTTAGACTTTTTTCTGCAAGTCTTAATAATTCATCCCAAGTCCTAAGTCTCAAGTCTTAAGTCTCAAGTCTAAAGTCTAAAGATACTGCAGTATGTCGTCGCGCATGCGGATGGCTTCTGCTCGGGCACAGTCGGCGAAATGTGCGGCCCCGTTGTCCTGTTTGCGGTACGCTAAGAGAATGCCTCTTGAGGAGTTGACCACGCCGCCGTTGCCGTGGCGGAGGTACTTGGCGATGTCTTCAGCCTTGCCGCCTTGGGCTCCGTAGCCGGGGATGAGGAAGAAGGTGGTGTCAAGCCTCTCCCGAATTTTCGCCGCCTCGTCAGGGTGGGTGCAGCCCATCACGCCGCCGACCGCCGAATAGCCGCATTCGCCGAGATAGTCTTTGCCCAGCGCCTGTAGTTTCTCACCCACTACGTGGTAAACGCGCTTGCCCTCTTCGGTGGGCAAATATTCGATGTCCTTCGCCCCCTCATTCGAGGTGCGGATAAGCACGAAAACGCCTTTCCCGTTGTCTTTGATATAGGGGAGGTAAGGCGAGAGACTGTCAAGACCCATATAAGGACTGAGCGTGATGAAATCAGCTTCGAACTCGTTGGTGAAATGCGCTTTAGCATACATTTCGGCGGTTTTGGCAATGTCGCCGCGCTTGATGTCGGCGATGGTCACCGCATTCTTTTCACGCAAATATGTGAGTGTCCGGGCGTAGGCGCGCAGACCGGCCAGCCCGTAGGCCTCATAGTATGCGATCTGAACCTTGTAGCAGGCGCAAACGTCGAAGGTGCTGTCAATGATTGCTTTGTTGAAAGCGAAAAGTCCGTCTTCAATGTTGGGGAACTGCTGCGAAAGATGCTCGGGAAGGTAAGTCACGTCAGTGTCCAAACCAACGCAAACGTGACCGTTTGCGGCCACGTTTGCATATAATCTATCTATATTAAACATAACTATTTGGTGTCTGTGTCAATAACTCTCAACATGAAACCGGTGCCGTGGATGTTGCAAATCTCAACGGTGGGTTGGAAACCCTCTTCGTATTTGATTTTGCGTTGACCGGGCTCTTTCGGCAGGATTTTGTTCTCACAGTCGATGAGCAGATATCCGCGGAGTTTCGTCATGAAAACATCCATGCTGCGGGAGGTTGTGTTGTCCTCTTCGCCCCAGACTTCCCGGAGAATGATCTCGCGCGGCACAAGTTTGTTCTTGTGGTCAAGCAACAACTTGATTAATTCGCACTCTTTGCGGGTGAGGGTGCGGGTGATTTTCGGATGGATGAGCTGCATCTCGGTGTAGTTGAGCAAGAAATTGCCGAATTTGATGGTCTCGTCCTCGGAAATGTATTCATGCGGCACGTTGGCATTGCAGCGGCGAAGGATGGCCTGGAGACGCAATCCCAACTCCTCAATGCTGAAAGGCTTGGCCACATAGTCGTCACAACCCAGCGTGAATCCCTTGATGCGGTCCTCTTTTGCCGATGCAGAGGAAAGCACGATGATGGGCACGTTCTTGTCAACTTTACGCATGTTGGCCAACAATTTGAACCCGTCGTAATGACGCAACGCCACATCAATGATGCAAATGTCATACATCCCTTTGTTGAACTGGGCATCCGCATCGCGTCCGTCGCGGAAGTCTATCACATCATACCCGGCCATTTCCAGATAATCTTTGATAACATGACGCAGATTGTCACTGCTGTCCACTAATAGCACTTTCTCTTTTTTTAACTTCATAATGATAATATTTCTGGCAAAATTCCTTAAAAAATATAATTTTTTTTCTTATTTATTGTTTTTTTTGTTTCTAATCCTGACCTTTGTGCGAATCAAAGAAACCTTTGCCAATGCGGAAAAGACTGTCGGTTTTCGCCAAAAGCGGAGTATTGAAAACAGCCGCAAAAATAATAAATTATTTTTAAATGTACGATTAAATTGCTGGCTTTTTATCTTTTTTTTTCCAAATGCACTTCCACCCTTGTTTTTTATAATTTTCCTCTGTTATTTGTAGAGACGAGGCGCGCCCCGTCTCTACATACAGCAATTTCATGATGTCTGTGCATATTTAAAATTTGTGTACATTTGCAACCGTTTTGAAAAATACAGTAACTATCTGAAATATGGTTAATTATACATCAGTTGAACATTATTTTCAACAGAATGCGGTGCGCCTGCATCCCACGAATGTCCCATATATTACCGTCGATAATTTCCCGACTCTGGGACTTCTGACTGCTTTGCGCTTTTTGGAATGGGTGGACGCAAATCCTGACGGGGTCATCAGTTTGCCGACGGGCAAGACCCCGGAATACTTCATTACTTGGGTGAAGAAAATTCTGGCGGAATGGGAAACACCTGAAGGGATGGCGTTTCGGAAAAACCACGGGCTACTTCTCACCCGCAAACCGGTGCTCTCGGGCCTCCGTTTCGTGCAAATCGACGAATTTTACCCGATTAGCCCGGCCCAGCATAACAGTTTCTACAACTATGTCCAAAAATTCTATGTCGAGGGGTTCGGACTGGATGCCTCCAAGGGCCTTTTTATCAACTGTGACGAGATTCCGCTCGCGGAAGGGTTGCATTTCAATGAAATTTTCCCTAACCACCGCGTGGATCTGTCGTTAAGGTACCGTGAGGCAAAAACTGCGATGGAACGTCTGCAGCAGCAGTCTATTTTTATGATTGACGACTGGTGCAGCGCGTATGAGCAGAAAGTGATGGACATGGGCGGCATCGGGTTCTTCCTCGGCGGTATCGGCCCTGACGGCCATATAGCCTTCAATGTCCGCGGGAGCGATTTCCACTCTACCACTCGTCTCACCGCCACCAATTTCGAGACGGCTGCGGCTGCGGCCGGCGATTTGGGTGGCATTGAAGTTTCGCGTTTCCGCCCGGTCATCACGATAGGCTTGCACACCATAACCAGCAACCCCGACGCCGTGGCCATTATTTTTGCCGCAGGGGAGGCTAAAGCGGAAATGGTGAAACTTGCTCTGGAGGAGTCTCCGTCCAACCAATATCCCGCCTCTGTGCTTGCCCAAATGCCCAACGCCCGGTTCTATCTCACCACCGGTGCGGCATCCATGCTGAAAGATTCTGTCAACCAGTATTATATCTCAGGCGGATGGAGCCAGGAAAAGAGCGATCGCGCCATTATTGACCTTTGCAAAAACATTGACAAGTTCAGCGACAAACTTGTGATGGACGACCTGTACAGCGATCCCTTCTGCCGATTGATTCCGGACTTGGGAGAGCACACCGTTCAACAGACTATCGATTCGATTACGGCCAAAATAGAGAAAGGCATGGCTCCGGTCCGTGATAAGGTGATTTATAATACCGCTCCGCATCATGATGATATCATGCTCGGTATGTTGCCGTATATCAACCATATAGCAAGCGATCCGTCCAACGAACTGCATTTCTCTGTCATGACTTCCGGCTTTAACGCCGTTACAAACCGGTTCCTGATCAAGCATCTCGTCAATACGCTCAAACTGCTCCGCGACGGTCAGATACAGATGGTGCTTTATCCCAATTTCTTTACGGAAGGCTATAAACTCAAGCGCGAAAAGGATGTTTACCATTCGCTTATCAAAATCGCCTCCCAGCAACGCAAGGAGTTCTTCCGGGGGTTCGCGCACCGACTTGTGCGTAACATTGTGGAAATCTGGAAAGTGGAGTCTATTCAGGCACTTGATAACAAACTGGTGGAAATCATTGACTTTACGAGAGGTTGTTACGATGGGCAGAAGATGCCGGCCGACATCCAGAAACTCAAAGGGATGATTCGTGAGTTTGAAGAGGAACTGGTGTGGGCGCATTTCGGCATGATGCAGGATAGGGTGCATCATTTGAGACTCGGTTTCTATAAAGGCGATATTTTCACCGAGAACCCCAACCGCACCCGCGATGTGATACCTATTCTCGAAGAGTTGCGTACAATACGCCCCGACATCATTACCCTGGCTTTCGATCCGGAAGGCAGCGGCCCCGACACCCATTACAAGGTGCTGCAAGCCATTGCGGATGCCGTGCGGCTTTGGCGTGACGAGTACGACACCTCCAATCTCAAAATTTGGGGATATCGCAATGTTTGGTACAAATACCATCCGTCTGAGGTTTCGCACATCGTGCCGGTATCGCTCAACGACATCAACGCTTTCAATGAAGCGTTTGCCAACTGCTATCTCAGTCAGGTGGATGCATCATTCCCGAGCTACAAACTCGACGGCAAGTTCAGCACCTTGGCGCAGAGCATTTGGGTCGAACAACTCAAGAACGTTCAGCTTTTGCTTGGAAAGCCGTTCTTCTTCCAAAATCCAAGTCCGGTGTTGCGCGCCACGCACGGTCTCGTTTTCCTGAAGGAAATGTCGGTGGATGAGTTCCTGACTCACGCACGCGAACTTGAAAAATCGATGCAGGGATGATGGTGGATGTATAGCATTTAGTTATACATCTCCCACATAGTCAACATTTTATAGATTAACGTTGCGGCGAACACGTCGGAGACTTTGCTGTCTGCCTGCGGGCAAAGTTCCACCACGTCGAAGCCGGTGACGTTTTTTGTTCGGAACACTTTTTCCAGGAAAGAGAGGGTGGGGTACCATTGTAGTCCGCCAGGCAGGGGGGTGCCTGTTCCCGGCAATATTGACGGGTCGAAGCCATCCAGGTCGACCGTGATATACACGTTGTCGGTGAGACGGTTAATCGCTTTTTCCATCCAATCCTCCTGATTATGAATAAGATGGGCATAGAATATGTTTTCCGGCACCACGTATGGCAACTCTTCGGAACAAACATTGCGGATGCCTACCTGCACCACCCGGGCTACCTCTTGGGCGCGTCGCATTACGCAGGCATGGTTATAGGGGGAGTCGTGGTAGCTGTCGCGCAGATCCGCGTGTGCATCAATCTGCAGAACCGTCAGGTTGGGGTGCGTTTCGGCCATCGCCTGTATGGCGCCAATGGAAACCGTGTGCTCTCCGCCTACGAGTACGGTCCTTTTTCCGAGCCCCATGAAATGGCGCATCCGGTTGTAGACGGATTTCACCATGGTCTCGGGAGTGCGGAAGTCGTAGTCATGGTGGTCGGTGTGGATGCCGGCTGTGCACATCTCGTATTGATATTGGATGTCGTACAATTCCAAACTGTCCGATGCGTCCAAAACGGCCTGCGGGCCGCGGTCGGCGCCTTTCACGAAGGTGCTCGTTCCGTCGTAGGGCACGCCGAGCATCACATAGCGAGCGTTCTCCAACTCGTAGAGCCGCTCGTCATCCATATCCAAAAAATGGGGCATTGATTTGACAGACATGATCGTAGATTTGTATGTTATGTTACACGTTACAACAGTTCCACAGGCTCGTTTGTTCGGATGGCGTCGAGAATATGAAGGACGAAATCGGAAAGGGTGTCGGAAATCTGGTGGACACGCTGCTGCCAAGTGGCCAAATCCACGTCAAGATGGTCGGAGACGATTTTGAAGGAGGCGTAAGGTTTTCCGTAGTGTTTGGCGATGCTGTATAGAGCAGAGGATTCCATGTCGAAGCAGTCGGCGCGGGTGGTGAGGTCGCGCAAAAAGTCGGCGGAATAGACATGCGGAGAGACGAAGCAGTCGGAAGAGAAAAGTTTTCCGTCAGCAACCTCAGGTGTCTCTACGGGCAGGAAGTCGGTGAGCATGGGGTGTTCGAGGAAACTGGCGCCTCCGGAAACAATCTCGGTGATGCGTAGCAACGAACCTACAGGAGCGGTGTGCGCGCCAGCGGTGCCCACGTTGAGAACGGTAAAGTCTTCATCTTTGTGAAGTTCCATGAATTGGAGTAGGGTGGCGGTGGCGTTTTCGCGGCCGATACCGCAAAAATGAACCTTATCCTTGATTTTTGACACTTCCGCTTCCACAGCGGCAAACAGGGCGATTTTCATTTTTTTACGTTTATTTTGAATCGGCAAAGGTACACATTTTTCAAATCGGTGAATGTGTTATGTCTGTGCCGGAAAAAATCGTACTTTCGCGGCCTTGGAAAATCAACGAAGATGAAGAAGAACGTATTTCTTACCGGTGCTACTGGCACGATGGGGGGGGCGGGTCTGACCGAGTTGCTGCAATTCCCGGAACAGTACAATGTGACCGTTTTGGCACGCAAAAGCAAGAAGAATGAAAAACGCTTGGCTCCGCTGAAGGATAAAATCCGCATTGTGTGGGGCGACCTGACCTGCTACGAGGATGTTCTTGAGGGCGTCACGGGGGCGGATGTTGTGCTGCATGTAGGCGGCATGGTTTCCCCAATGGCCGACTATTATCCTGAGAAAACATTGAAGGTTAATGTGTTATCGGCTGAAAATGTGGTAAAGGCAATCCTTGCGCAACCTAACGCCGACGATATCCGGGCGGTTTATATCGGTTCCGTGGCGCAGACCTCCGACCGACCTGTTCCGCTTCACTGGGGGCGCATTGGCGATCCAGTGTGCGCCAGCGAATTCGACTGCTACGGCGTCAGCAAGATTATCGCCGAGCGAGTTTTCGCGGATTCGGGACTCAAACACTGGGCGAGCCTGCGGCAGTCAGGCATCCTCTATCCCGGCATCCTCAAAAACTTCGACCCTATCATGTTCCACGTGCCTATCAAGGGCGTGTTGGAGTGGGCTACAGTGGAGGATTCCGGACGCCTGCTCGAGCGGGTCTGTCGCGACACGGTACCTGATGATTTTTGGAACCGCTTCTACAATATCAGCAGCGGCCCCGACTACCGCATGACCAACTACGAGTTCGAATGCCGTCTGCTGAAGGCTACCCACTGTCCTCCACCGGAGAAAATATTTAATGCCAACTGGTTTGTTCTCAAGAATTTTCACGGACAATACTATCTGGATGCCGACGTGTTGGAGAACTATCTCCATTTCCGCGCCAATGTCCCCGTCAACGACTATTTCCAACAGTTGAGCGATGCATTGCCGGGTTATTTCAAATTGGCCAAAATTGTGCCCGCTTGTGTGATGAAACCGATTTTGGGCGCGTTGGCCAACAAAAAAACTTACGGCACCCAATATTGGATTAAGCATAAAGATGAGCGGCGTATCCATGCCTATTACGGCAGCATGGAGAAGTACCAAGCCATTCCCGACTGGAAAGAATGGGATCTTTCGGAGCCGCCCGGTCGCGATCAAGCCGTGCATATTGATCACGGTTATGATGAACAAGTACCGCTTAAAGATTTGAAAATTAGTGATTTGCAGAAAGCTGCTGCGTTTAGGGGCGGCGTGCTTCTTTCCACCGAATATGACGGCGACCCCGGACGGAAACTCAAATGGCGTTGCCATGACGGACACGAATTCGAAGCCAGCCCCAGACTTGTCCTTGAAGGCGGTCACTGGTGTCCCGATTGCCTGCCTCCTGAGTGGCGGTATGCGGAACAGGCGAAACACAACCGTTTTCTGGCCCAGGTTATCCGCCCGTGAGTTTCTGTTTTGCGCCTTCTATGTCCATCTATTATATAAATATTGTAAGAAATAGACGCCTTTTTACAGGCGTTTTTTTGTTTTGTTATATATATAATATTGATAATCATTGTTTTATATTGTAAAAATAAAAATTGGTCTAGCAAGTCAGATAAACCAAAAAAATGCTACCTTTGCGCGCTAATTTTTGAAATATAATGTATAACTAAAAATAAAAAGATTTTATGGCAGCAATTGGCTCTATTCGCAAGCACGGTGTGCTTTTATTGGTAATTATCGGTTTAGCCCTGTTAGCGTTTATTTTGGGTGACCTTTCCAATGTGACCCAAACATTCTCCAGCAAGAATGTGATGGCGAAAATCGATGGTAAGAAGGTGGATTTGGAATACAGCAAAGAGTATGATGAGAATACGGCTCTTATGCGTCTGTTGCAAGGAAAGACCAGCTTCGAGGATAATGAGATGTACCAGATTCACGATATGACGTGGCAGCAAATGCTTCAGGATCGGGTGATTGATAAGGAGTTGGAGAAATTGGGAATGACTTACACCGACCAGATGGTGGAAGAATTCAAGGAAGAGATGGTGGCATCCCTGAGCACTCAGCAACCCAACCAATTCTTGGCGCAGTTTGCTAACGCCCTTGCCCAGCAGGTCGGCCCCGAGAACACCATGGCTATTATCAATAATATTGAGAACTACGCCAACAACGCCCAGCTTAAGGATATTTATAATGCCTATCAGGCAATTGTACGTTTTGCTGTCCGGGCTGAGAAATCTCAACAATACTTTGCTTTGGCACAGAATTCCATCTACTTCTCAGATCCGTTGGCCAAACAACTCGCTACGGACAACAAGATGGCCTTGGTTTCCTTGATGACGGTGAATCCTGAACTTAGCGCTTTCCAAAGCCTGAAACCTGAAGTTTCTGAAAAAGAGATGAAGGCTTTCTATGAGACGCATAAGGACGAGCTCTTTAATGTTCATCAGGCTAACCGCGACCTCAACGTGGCTGTTTTCCCCATCAATCCTACGCCTGCCGACCTCAAGGCCATTGAGGACAGTGTCCGTAAAGATTTTGCCGATTTCACTCAAGCCGCTGGCATTGCCGAGTATAACGTATCTAAAGGAAATGCCGCTACGGTGGACAGCACTTTCTTCAGACGTAGTGACCTCAACCTGCCTGGTTTGGACAGTTTGGTTTTCAACTCTCCTGCCGGCAGCTATATCGAGCCTTTCACCTATGAGAATGTGAAATGGTACTTCGGTAAAGTCTTCGGCGCCGCCCATCGTCCCGATTCCGTGCTGGTGGCTACTATTGAACTTCCGTTCAAAACCGCTCAGTATAATGAGGCTCCCTACACAAAGAAACAAGCCCGTCTGTTGGCCGATAGCCTTCGTCAGGTTATCCTTTCCGGCAGAACCTCCATCTTTGCAGAACAGCCCAACTACCTTTACGGTCGTGAGCAGGGTGACACCACCCTCTGGCTGTCCGAGTATGGTACCCCGTCAGACCTTTACAACAACCTTCTGACTACGCCGAATGGTGGAATCTATGTCTATAAGGCTACCACCGGCTATGTGGTGCTCCAAGTCCTCACCCGCACACAACCCATTGAGAAACGTCAATTCGTGCTCTATGACTATGATATTACCGCTTCCGACGAAACAGTTTCTGCTCTTCGTTCCCAAGCTAATCAATTCGCCGCTGGTGTCACGAACAACGAGGAACTGATTAACAATGCCGCAAAAGAAGGTATCCAAGTGGTGAATGGCCAGGCTGTTACTTCAATGGCTGCGAATATCGGGCAATTGCCTAATTGCCGTGACATTGTGAGCTGGGCCTTTGGTGAAGATATAGAGAAAGATGCTATCTCCGATGTGTTCAACGTTAATAAAATGTTCTTTGCTGTCGCATCTGTGGCCAATGTCCGTGAAACGGGTGTCCAGAAATTCAAAGATGTGAAAGATGAAGTGAAGACTGAACTTGAGCGTCAGGCCAAGGTTGCCATGGTGACTGAGCAACTCAATAAAGATCTGGCTTCCAACGATATGCAGACGCTGGCACAGAAATATACCGTTTCTGTCTCCGACAGTGTGACACTGAGCTTCTCTGGAGACTATTATATGAACCGTGGCGTTGATGGCAAGGCCATTGGTCAGATTTTCAACATGCAGCCGAACAAACCGACAGCCGTGAGCGGCAATAACGTGGCCTATGTGGTCAATGTGTTGGAAACCCGCGATGGTCAGGCTTCTGAAACGCTTATGTTGGAGAAGAATTATCTGCAAAATGCAGTTCTCGGACGTGAACGCAACCAAAACACGCTGATTAGCTACCTGATTGATCGCACAAAGGTGTATGACAACCGTGCGCGCTTCTATCAGAGATAAAATGAAACAACATTAAAATAGAAAAGGGCATCGCAGAAATGGGATGCCCTTTTTGTTTGCATAATGACAGTCGGAGGGAATGGGTCGGCTATTTCTTCTTTTTCTTCTTCCACCAATGCATGATCCATTTAATAACCTCTGTACCGATGGTGAGTGCGGTTCCCCAACCGGATACGCCGCCTGACGACGAAAGGGTGTTTTTGCCGAACGGAAGCGCTTTGATGATATTTACCGCCTTCCCAATGCCCGACGTGCTGAAGTTCTCCTTGAAATTTCGGATGCCTTTCACACCAGACCACAACTTCTTAAAAGTGTCAATGTCATCTTGGTAAGCATCGAGGTCTTTGCTAAGAGTGCGCTCTTGAACTTCGATTTTGCTGCGGAGCATCTCTTTGCGTCTGACTAATTCCTGCAAATCATTGATAGGGGCCTTGTTACTCATAATAACCTCCTTTCGATGAGTCTTCTTCTATATCAGCGTCCATAATCTCAACATCCTTGGTTTGGTCAGTTTTATCCGCCTCTTCGGAATAAAGAATGCGGCTGAACTTGCGGATGAGAGGTTTCACAAAGAGTACGTCCTTTGTGGCTAAAATGATGATGATAATCAAGATGAACAGGCCGCACATGATGGTGTAGGCCCAGCCTGCCCCAATGGCGGTGGTGAGCCAATGGAGAATGGCAGACGACAAGTAAATCAGCACCACAAGCGCACATACAATCACGATGAGCATGGAGAGTATAACCGACAGCAGTTTTGTCGATTTCTCAAGCAGCTCCAGTTTAAGTAGGTCGTAACGCTGAGAAAGGTAGGTCTTGGTATCCTTCCAAGTCTTGGCATTGCGTTCCGACTTGCGAGTGAATTTGCCTATGATGTCCATTATTATGCTTAGTCGTTGAATTCAGTCTCGAAGTTGTCCTCTTCGATGTCAATGTTGAAGTCTTCCTCGCTTTGCGCGTTTGCACGGCGCTCTCTGAGGTTTTGGATAATGCGGTCAATCTCCTCGCGGGAGAGTTTTTCTCCAACTTTGTGTCTGATTTCCTTGCCTTTCTCGGTGGTGCAAAGAAGGGTAATTCCTGCAGCTGCGGCGGCTCCCGCCACGAATGCTAAAATTTCTGAAGCTTTCATTTTTTTTTGGTTTTTAAGGGTTATTGTTTGATAATCAGTGATAAAAAAATGTCAATAAATCAATTGGTCTTAATTGATGTCGTATCCTATGCGTTCCACGGATTCCATCTGATCTATTAGTCTAAGTTGCTCAATCAAGTTATTCAAGGCTCTTACACTCTGGATGTAGAGCATCAATGTACCGGTAAAGACATTGTTTTTGCTCTCAATGTTTAAAGAGCGGATATTTAAATCCATCTGGGAAGTCACCACATCCATCATCTCTTTAATGATGCCTTTGCGGTCGAAACCTTTGAGTTTGATGCCGGAGAGGAAGGAGATGCTCTGTCCCTTGCGCCATTTGGTCTTGATGATGCGGTTGCCGAAACGCGACATTTGTGAGATGGCGTAGGGGCAGCTGGTTTGGTGTACCACGATGCGTTTGTCTGAGACTTTGAATCCCACCACCGTGTCTCCGGGAATCGGATTGCAGCAGGTCGCAATCACATATTCGATACGCTCGTAGTCATCGTCAAGAAGGAATGCGTTGGGGGTCGCTTCGAGCTGTTCTTCAATGAGTTGATCCAGCGGTTTGCTTTCAATCTCTTGGGATACCTTTTGCTTGAAGTCGGCCAACTCATTGGCGTTCTTCGTAGGCATCAACTTGGATATCTGAGCTTTGGTAAGCTTTTTGGAAACGATGCTGTTCCAGAACTCCTCCGGATTCTTTTCTTGGGAGGCTTCCATCAATTTTTGGATATTCTCATCCGTAAAATCAATATTCAGTTCGTCGAAGTATTGCTTGAGCAGTAGTTTACCGGATGCGGCCGTTTCGTGCTGTTCGTTGCGTAAGAAATTCTTGATGCTGCGGCGGGCCTTGGGGGTTAGCACGAACTCAAGCCATTCGACTTTGGGGAATTGTTTCTTGGAAGTGATAATCTCCACTTGGTCGCCGTTGCTGAGCGTTTTGTTGACCGGTGTGATATTGTAGTTGACTTTTGCCCCGATGCAGTGGTCGCCGAGATTGGTGTGCAGTGCGTAGGCGAAGTCGAGGACGGTGGAGCCTTGCGGCATCGTCTTCATGTCACCTTTAGGAGTGAACACGTAGATTTCTTTCAGTTCGAGGTTCAGGCGCACTTCGCTGAGGAAGTCGAGGGCATCGGCATCCTTGCTGTCAAGGATTTCGCGAGTTTTGAGCAGCCAGTCCTCCAGGTGTTGGTTGAGGTCGGAATCATCGTTGACGTCATCTTCCTTGTATCGATAGTGGGCTGCGAGTCCTTTCTCGGCAATTTCGTCCATGCGTTTGGAGCGAATCTGCACCTCAACCCATCGTCCCTGTTTGCTCATGGCGGTCACATGCAGCGATTGGTAGCCGTTGGGCTTCGGATGGGTCAGGAAATTGCGGTCGCGAGAGGGATTTGTCTGGTAGAGGTTGCAAATGATATGGTAGATGCGCCAGCAAATGTCAAACTCTTCATACATCGGGCTGTCGAACACAAAGCGGACGGCAAAGATGTCGTAAACGTCCTCGAAATTGATCTGTTTGCGGAGCATCTTGTTGTAGATGGACGAAACCGACTTGGTGCGGCTGGTGATTTCCGCTTTGATGCCTGCTTTGTCGAGTGCGGCCTGAATGGGAGCGATGAACTCTGGAATCATGGTTGAGCGCTCCTTTTCCGATTCTTTCAGCTTTTCGGAAATCGTGAAGTACTCGGTGGGGTTGGTGTAGCGCATGGCATAGTCTTCCAATTCGCTTTTGATGGAGTAAAGGCCAAGGCGGTGCGCGAAAGGAACGTAGAAATAGGATGTTTCAGAAGCGATTTTGAGCTGCTTCTCCGGCGGCATTGCGTCCAAAGTGCGCATGTTGTGCAGACGGTCGGCGAGTTTGATAAGGATAACACGCACGTCTTTGGACATGGAGAGGAAGATTTTCTTGAAGTTCTCGGCCTGCAAGGAGATATTCTGGTTGTCCACCACAAAATCTTCGATTTTGGTGAGCCCGTCAATGATTGTGGCGACGGTTTCACCGAAAAGGTCGCGCATGTTTTCGAGTGTGTAGTCCGTATCCTCCACCACGTCGTGCAGCAAAGCGCAGATTACGGAGGTGGCGCCGAGGTTCATCTCAGAGCAACATATCATGGCAACGGCGATGGGATGATAGATATAGGGCTCGCCGCTCTTGCGTCGCACCCCGAAATGCGCATCCGTGGCCAACTTGAAAGCCTTGCGGATCTGCTTGCGCTCCTCCGCGTCTGTCCGGGGATAGATCACTTCCAACAGCTCGCGGTATTTCCGCACCACCGTTTTGTTTTCTAAATATTCATCAGGTATGTATTCTCCCATTTTTTTCTAAATAGGTTTATGGTTTTGCAAATATTATGCCGTTTTTGAGACTTTGGACTTGAGACTTTGGACTTGAGACTTTGGACTTGAGACTTTGGACTTGAGACTTTGGACTTGAGACTTTGGACTTGAGACTTTGGACTTTAGACTTTAGACTTTAGACTTTAGACTTGAGACTTTTGATTAGTGATTTAAGTCTTAAGTCTTACGTCTCACGTCTCACGTCTCACTTCGTGATTACCAGCTTCTTCGTTACCAAAGTTTTCTCATCCGTAATCCTCATCAGGTAGTATCCGGGAACGAGGCCGTTGAGGTCGAGGCTGTTCACGCCGGAGGTGAGGCTGGTCTGCAGCACAAGGCGGCCCGAAAGGTCGTAGAGCTGACAAAGGGCGTTGTTACTGGCAGTGTTCGCTGTCACGTAGCATTGACTGTTGGCGGGGTTCGGGTAGACGGTGTAGAGCGATTCCTGCGGGGTTGCGTACTCGTCGATGCCCACGGTGGTGAGAGCTTTCAAGATGGCCTGGTAGGCATTGACCTTGCCTGCGCCGAAGCGCAGCACGCCGGCCTGTTCGGTGAACTGGTCGTTGTAGGCCGTCTCCAACAGGATTTCCTTGACCTGCTCGGAAGAGAGGTTGGGGTTGGCCTGCAGCACCAGAGCTGCCACGCCGGCCACAAAAGGACACGCCATGGAAGTGCCTGACAGCGCGGCGAATCGGTAGGTGCGGTCGTTGAAATTAACAGAGGTGGTGTAGGTTCCGGAGAAGGTGTTGGTATAGCTTGAGATTGCGGAAACGATGCTTTTGCCGGGGGCTGAGATGTCAGGTTTGGGCACACTATGGAAACTTGGTCCGGAACTGGAGAAAGAGGCGATGGCACCGCCCGCACTGCCGCCGGAGGGCGCTGTGTAGCGCGGGTTGTGGGCTGCCACTGCGATGGAGACATCAATGTTAGCCGGGGTACTGATGCCGTAGAGCGCGTCGGCGTTAACCCAGTCCGGATGGGCGCTTGGTCTCACGAAGGAACCGCCCCAATTGCCGTATTTGGTCTCGATGAGGGCCATATTCCAAGCGTGGAGGTCTCCGCCTGCCGCCGCTATCGCGAGGCCGAACTTGTAGTTGTTGATCTTTGCAATATCCAACTGCACTTGTGGCCTGTCATTGTAGATATTCGCAGAATCGGCTATGAAAGCGTAATACACGCTGTCACCGTTGATGACCAGCCAGTTTTCGTAAATACTGTCGTTGTTAGTGGAGTGGAACGGGGTCTCTGCCACAATGTTGTAGCTGTTGTCCATCGCGAAAATTGAAAAGGCGAATGGATATCCTGGCGTTCCCATCATGGTGATGCTGGAACCGATGGAGGATTGGGGGAAGGTGAACTGCGTGCGGATGGTGTCCTGCTGGGTGAAGGTGTGCATGATATGATCATTTTCGTCGCCGTTGTTGCCCGCGCTGGTCACGAAGACCACGCCAAGGTCGGTGAGCCGCTGCATCTCTTCCGCCAAGGGGCCGGTGCCGTCCATGTTGTCCAGCCAGTAGAGCCCCCAGCTCATGCTGACAACCAGACGTTTACCCTCCTGCTGCGCCACGTCGTACATCCACCGCCAAGCATCAATAACCTCTTGATCAGAGAGGCTCACGCTAACAAAGAGAAATTCGGCGTCAACGGCCACGCCACGGTATTTGGTGCCTGCGCCGCTGCCGCCAGCGATACCTGCGCAGTGGGTGCCGTGGTAGGCGTAGTCATAGACATTGCTGGTGTCGCAGTGTGCGGCAAGAAGTTCCTCCGTGCCTACATATTCAGTGCCGTAGTCGTAGCCGGCAGGCGCGGGACCGGAGGTCTTGAACTGGTCCCAGGCGCGCAGCACACGGTAATGGGTCATCGTGGTGTCGTAGAACACGGGATGGGTGTAGTCGAAACCCCAGTCGGTGACACCGATGATCACGCCCTGCCCGGTGAACTCCTGCGGCAGGTTGATGGCCATACGGACGCTGTCCACACGCCCGTCCACTACGGCGCGGTGAAGTAAGGCCTGGGCTTGCAAGCCCAGTGCCATGATTGTCATTATCAGAATCAGTAATCCTTTTTTCATATAATTCGTATTTATTCTTACTCATTTATTTGGAGGACGTATGTAAAACGTCCTGATAGAAGCCTGTTGCCTAATCCTTGATTCGGAAATTCAGCACCTGCAGGAATTCTTTTAGTTTGGGGTTCTGCTCCAGCATGTTTGCAACTTTGTCTTCACTGGTGTAGATGACCTTTTTCCTTTCGTGTTCCTGGATGATGAATTCTATATCGTTGACATTCAGTTGGAAATGGTTGCGCCAGAACTCCAGCATGGCGCGTTTGCTCATTTCGAGCTGGTTCTTTTGGAAGTCGTTTTCCACATCCACATAAATGATGTCCTCTTCATAACGGGGTAGGTAATCATGCAGTTGGTGATAGAAGGCCGGTTTCTTTTGGAAAATGGCGTCCACCATCTGGGTCCAACAGTCTGCAAAGGTCTCGGTTTCGGCGGGCGCTTCTGCTGACGGAGTCTCGGTCGAATCGTCGTTTGCGGTTGTATGAGTGTAGTCCGTATTTTCAGTGTCGGCGGGTGCAGGTTGTTGGTTTACAATGTTTTGAGTCTCTGTTTCAATCTGTTCCGGTTGCGGAGACGAGGCGTTTTGCGTTTCTGTCCCGGCGGGTTCCGGTTGTGGTGATGCGGGGTCTTGCGTCGCTGTGGGCGCTTGCGCGTTCATCACCTGTTGGGAAAGCGTGCGGGTCAGGTCTGTCACATCCTTGATGGATGGCAGCGGTTGTATGGGCGTGAAGCCGGCAAATTGGAGTCCTTGTTTGGAGATCTGGGGTTCTGCAGGGGCGATACGAACTGTCGTATCTTCTGCGGCGGAACCTGCGCCTTCCGGGATGTTATCGCTCCTGCGATTGCCTCGCACGCTGCTTCTTGTAAACGTAGTTGGCGTTAATCTGCATCAGGCAGAGCTCCACCGAGAGCCTTTTGTTGTTTGACATCTTATAGTTGAAGTCGCACTGATTAGCCAGTTCAAGGGCGCGGGTGAGGAGCATCCTGTCGGCTCTCTGGGCCTGTTCCTGCAGCCGCTGTTTGATGACATCCGACATCTGGAGCAGTTGCACGGTACCGGGCGTTTGGGCCAGCAGCAGGTTGCGGATGTGAGAGGCCAGTCCGGAGATGAAGTTCTGCGCGTCGAAGCCTTTAGCCAGAATGTCATCAAGCAGTATCAGTGCGCCGGAGACGTCGTCACTAAGCACAATGTCAAGGATTTGGAAGTAGTTGTCCACATCGAGGACGTTCAGGTTGCTGATGGTGTCCTTGTATGTGATGTTTTTCCCGGTGAAGCTGACTTGCTGGTCGAAGATGGAGAGAGCGTCGCGCAGTGCGCCGTCGGCTTTGGTGGCGATGATGCGCAGGGCATCCTCCTCGGCAGTAACGCCTTCCTGGCTGGCGACATATTGCAGGTGGCGCACGATGTCGTTGTCGTTGATACGTCTGAAATCATATACCTGACAACGTGATAGGATAGTTGGGATAATCTTGTGTTTCTCAGTCGTGGCCATGATGAATTTGGCATAAGCAGGCGGCTCCTCAAGGGTTTTCAGGAAAGCGTTGAAGGCGGAGCCAGAGAGCATGTGAACCTCATCAATGATATAGACCTTGTATTTGGCCCCTTGCGGAGGTATGCGCACCTGGTCCACGAGCTCGCGCATGCCGTCCACGGAGTTGTTGGAGGCGGCGTCAAGTTCGAAGACATTGAAAGATGCCGAGTTGTTGAAGGCCTGGCAGGAAGCGCAGGTGTTGCATGGCTCGAAGTCGTCGGTGAGGTGCTCGCAGTTGAGGGCTTTGGCAAATATACGCGCACAGGTGGTCTTGCCCACGCCGCGCGGCCCGCAGAAGAGAAAGGCCTGCGCAACTTTGTTGTTCCGGATAGCGTTCTTGAGCGTCGATGTGATGTTCTCCTGTCCTACAACGGAACTGAATGTGGAAGGTCTGTATTTTCGTGCGGAAACAATGAAATTATCCATAATAGTCCTGTTTTTTTCAATTCAAATCGAATTGGCAAAGATACAATTTTTTTGGAATGATTAATGGTTAACGGTTAAAGGTTAATGAGGTTTAATGGTTTATTCGTTTAGAGGTTTATTGGTTTAATGGTTTATTTTAATGGGTTGATGTCATTGGTTGGTAGTTAGGAGGGATCGGGTGGTTTTGCGGGCTTCGCGCCAGCGGGGGAAGAATTGGTCCATGAGGGCGTGGAAACGGGGACTGTGGTTCGCTTCAATGAGGTGGGCGAGTTCGTGCACGACAACATGTTCCACACACCAGTCGGGGAGCAGCAGCAGGTAGAGGCTGAAGCAGATTTCGCCGTTTTTTTTGTTGCAGGCACCCCAGCGCGAGATGGTGGGTTTGTAGGAGATTCGGGTCGGCCGTACGCCCATGAGAGTAGAGTATTTTTGCAGCAAAGGCTGGATGAAGGTGTCTAACTTCTGCACGGCTTCTTGCACCTCGTTGCGCGTTTTCAGGGACAGCTGGCTGTAGAAGTCAAGGCGTTTCTGGTTTGCTGCAAGCTGCCTTTGCATAGCTTCCCGAACCCACGCCGCGTTGTCGCGGACGAAACGGTCTATTTCGCTCTTTGGAACACCGTATGGTGCGCTGATATGCAGGTCGCCGTTGCTCACTACCCGCATTGACAGTCTCCGAGTGCGTCTGTATGTTACTTTGATGGCCATCGCCTTGCATAAATAGGGCGCAAAATTACATTTTTTACGGATTTGGGCGGACAGCCCCGACGATGCCGAAGGAAATCGGGATTGGTCTCGTAACCTAATTTTTTGTATCTTTGCCGATTATTTATATAAATGCGAAAATATGATAAAACCGTCTATCCCAAAAGGCACACGCGATTTCACGCCCATCGAGATGATGCGGCGCAACTATATTTTTGATACCATCCGCACCGTGTTCCACCGGCATGCGTGCCTCCCGATTGAGACCCCGGCGATGGAGAACCTCTCCACGCTCATGGGCAAATATGGCGAGGAGGGCGATCGTCTGCTTTTCAAAATCCTCAATTCTGGAGATTTTACCAAAGGTATTGATTTTCAAGATGATACGCAAAGTGTCAACAAACTCGCCTCGCTGTTGTGCGAGAAAGGTCTTCGCTATGACCTGACCGTGCCGTTTGCGCGTTTCGTGGTGCAACATCAGGGTGAGCTGACTTTTCCTTTCAAACGCTATCAGATGCAGCCCGTGTGGCGCGCCGACCGTCCTCAGAAGGGCCGTTACCGTGAGTTTTACCAGTGCGATGTTGACATTATCGGAAGCAATTCCCTGCTCAATGAGGCTGAACTGGTGGAGATCACCGACGAGGTGTTTCGCACTTTCGGGATTAATATCGTCATGAAGATAAACAACCGTAAAATCCTCACGGGCATCGCTGAACTGTTCTGCAGTGCCGACCAAGTGACCGATTTGTGCGTGTCGTTGGATAAACTTGACAAGATTGGCCGGGATGGCGTCTGTGCGGAGATGTTGGAACGAGGTATCCCGCAGGATTCGATTTGCCGGATGGCGCCTCTCTTTGAACTCGAAGGTCTATCCAATGCTGAAGTCCTTGATAGACTGTCTGATATGTTGGCAGAGTCGGAAACGGGCATGAAGGGTATTGAAGAACTCCGCACGGTGCTTAACTATGTTGACAAGATGCAGATTGCCACCAAATTGGAGATTGATGTGACGCTCGCCCGCGGGCTGAACTACTACACGGGTGCCATTTTTGAAATAAAGGCGAAAGACGTGGCTATGGGCAGCATTTCCGGTGGCGGCCGCTATGACAACCTTACCGGCATTTTCGGTTTGAAGAACATGTCAGGCGTGGGAATCTCTTACGGTGCGGAGCGGATTTACGACGTCCTCAACGAACTGAACCTCTTCCCGCAGCACATCCTGACACCCATCACGGCGATGTTCGTGAACTTCGGAGCCGAGGACGAACTCTACGCCCTGCAAGGACTGCGCCGCCTCCGCGATGCAGGCATCCCTTCGGAAATCTACCCGGATAGCGCGAAGATTGGCAAGCAGATGAACTATGCCAATGCCAAGGGAATACCATACGTCATCATGGCGGGTGAGAATGAGCGTGCCCAAGGGATTTATACCCTCAAGGACATGACTTCTGGGGAACAGAAGGCCCTGCCGATTGAAGATATTATTGTTGAAATGACACGGTCGTAGAGACATGCCATGGCGCGTCTCTACAAACATGATACGATTATGGACGAAGAAACGACAAATGCAGAACCGCAGGAAGACCGTTCTGTAAAAAAGTGGATTTATGCTTTCTGGCATAAAATATTGGATTACACCCATTTAAAGGATGATACCGATTATGATGCCACGGTCAAATACATCTCCGACAGCGTGGAGTTCCGCGGGGTCAACCTTTGGGTGTTGGCCTTCGCCATCATTGTGGCTTCTGTTGGCCTGAACGTGAATTCCACGGCGGTCATCATTGGCGCCATGCTTATTTCGCCCATTATGGGCCCGATTACCGGAATAGGCCTGTCCATCGGTATTTTGGATGAGGAATTGTTGCGCAAATCGTTACGCAATCTCCTCATTATGGTGGGTATCAGTCTGGTGACATCCTTCCTGTATTTTCTGATATCTCCTTTGAACGAGGCGCAGTCGGAGTTGCTGGCGCGCACACGGCCCACGATATTCGATGTCATGATCGCTTTCTTTGGCGGTTTGGCGGGCATTGTGGCCACATCACGCAAATCGCAGCCGTTTACTGTGATTTCCGGTGTGGCGATTGCCACTGCCCTCATGCCTCCGCTTTGTACTGCCGGTTATGGTTTGGCCACCTGGGAGTTGCGTTTTTTCTTCGGTGCCACATACCTTTTCTTCATCAACTCCTTCTTCATCGCTTTGGCAACCTTTATCATGGTGCGTTTTCTCTCTTTCCCGCAAAAAAGCTATGCGAACAGCAATCGCCTTGTAGCGGTGAAACGGATGATGTACTTCTTTGCCGTGGTGGTGATGATCCCCAGTGTGTTCATGGCTGTCAACCTTGTGCGTGAGTCGGCTTTCAATTCGCAGGCCATCAAGTTTGTGAACGAGATCCAGCAGACATCCTATTTCGACAATGTACAACTGATCAATTCTCACAGGCAATATACCAATCAGTCGCAGGTCGTGATTCTGCATGTAGTTGGAAAACAGCTGTCACCGAATGATATTTCGGATATGCAGACAATCATGCGGACTAAATACGGTCTCGACAAGGCCAAATTGGTCGTGAAACAGACTGAAGGGGTGATTGATATTACCCAACAGACGCAGCTCATTGAGGATCTCATTGACAAGAAAGATGCCGTTATAAATAGACAGGATTCCACTATTATTGCGCTGCGTGCCCAAATAGACCGGTTGAACGGATCACCCGAGCACACGACCCAGTTGGTTAAAGAAATTCTGACCCAATATCCTAATCTTCAGCAATTTGCTGTTTCTGAAATGGAGTGTTTCGAAACCGATTCGTTGAATCATCACCCGGTTCCCATAGTCTTCCTGAAATGGAAAGACGGTTCAAGCCACCCCGATGCCGAGAAACGAATTATTGAGTGGCTTAAGGTACGGCTGAACGAGGAGAAGATACAAGTGGTACGGATGGGGAATTAGGAATTATGAATTATGAATTATGAATGATGAATAGTGTTTTTATACTCAAAGTCAATAGTTAAAATCAAAACATAGTTATGAAAAAACAGTTATCACTTATTTCAGTGTTTTTCGTGTTTCTGGCCATGGGCTTCGGCGATGCCGCCAACCAATTGGTGTCTGTGGTCAAAGATGCATTTCAGGTGTCCTCGTTTACGGCATCTTTTGTCGCTTTCTGCGGCATGATCATGTTCGGCGTGTTGTCGGTGCCTACCGGCGTGTGGCAGTCCAAGATTGGCAAGAAAAAGATGCTCACTATCGGCCTGTGCCTTTTCCTGTTGGGCGCGGTGCTCCCGATTCTTGCCTTCAACTTCCCGATAATCCTGTTGGCGGTGCTGCTGATGGGCGCGGGTGCCACGATTTTGCAAGTGTCTGGAAATCCGCTGATTCGCGACGTCTCCGACGAGGGTAAGTTCTCCAGTATGCTCTCCTTTGCGCAGTCGCTGAAGGCCATCGGCACGCTCTCCACCTCGCTGATTATTGCGCTCGTGGGAGTCTCGTTGGCGAAACATGCTTGGTTTAACCCCGTTGTCAACGGTGAACCTATTTACACCGGTTTTCGCATCCTTTTCCCGATTTTTGCTGTGCTACTGCTGGTCACGCTGGTGATGGTGATCGCTTTCGTGCCGTCGAATGTCAGCAAATCTGACGAGAAACCGACCACGGTGGGCAATTGTATCCGTGCGTTGGGAAATCCCTTCATCCTGATGATGTTCCTCGCCATTTTCTTCTACTGCGGCGCGGAGGCTTCGATGTTCAATATGATTCCTAGAATTTTTGGCGAGAATGTGAACACAGTGGGAAATATCGTGTTGATTGCGTCGTTGTTCGTGGGCCGTTTTCTCGGTGGTGTTATTTTGCGCAAAATGAGCGCCAAGAAGTTCCTCGGTGTCACGGTCGCCATATCTATTCTCGGCAATCTACTGATGTTCGTTCCCGACAATGCTTTGATTTCATGGACGGGGATTGCTTTGGTCGGCTTCGGTTTCGCCAATATCTTCCCGTTGGTGTTTTCCATCTGTGTGGATCACAAGCCTGAGTTGTCAAACGAGATTTCGGGTCTGATGATGACGGCCATCGTGGGCGCGGCCTTTGTCCCGCTGCTTACCGGTGCCATGGCGGATGTGGCTGTCCGGCTGGCTTTTATCGTGCCGCTCGCCTGCCTTTGCTACCTCTGTTTTGTGACGGCGAAGGTTTCGAAAGAAAAAGAACAATAACAAACGATGTCGTTCTGTAGAGACGTGCCATGGCGCGTCTCTACAGACGATAACAGACGAGGTTTCCTTAGAGACGGGACATGCCCCGTCTCTACAATCCCTAAAATCGAAATATAACCAATTAAAACCAACAATAACAATGAAAAAGCTAACAATCCTTTTGGTTTTAATCTTGGCTGTGGTGATGGGCGTCGCGCAGTCGCAATACGTTAACCCTTTCGTGGGCACCGCCGAACACGGCCATACCTACCCGGGCGCGATACTGCCGTTCGGCGCTATCCAGCTGAGCCCCGATACACGCCTTGAAGGCTGGGACGGCTGTTCCGCTTACCACTACAGCGACAGTCGTATTTACGGCTTTTCGCACACCCATCTCAACGGCACTGGCTGTGAGGACTATGGCGATATCCTTGTCACTCCCTTCACTGGCGAACCTTCCGTCATAAACGAGAAGTACGCCCTCGCTTTCTCCCATGCCAACGAGAAGGCGGAGCCTGGTTACTACTCCGTGAAGTTCGACAACGGCATCACCGCAGAGATGACCGCCGCCAACTACGTGGGTGTGCACCGCTACACCTTCCCCAATGGAGGCAAACACGGCATTATCGTGGATTTGAAACACCGCGACAAGACGTTGGAAAGTTATATGACCACGAAGGCTAACGATTTGGTGGGCTTCCGTCGTTCCGAGGCCTGGAATACCGACCAATATTGCGCCTTTTCCCTCAAAACCTCCGTCACGCCCACATCAATCGTCTTTTATCAGGACGACAGACCTGTGAACGTGAAGGATATAAAGGGAACCAACTGCAAGGCCGTTCTCTATTTTGATGAGAAAGTCAAGTCAGTGGTAGTCAAGGTGGCCATTTCCGCTGTCGATATGGATGGCGCCGTCAACAACCAGACAGAAATCGACGGTTTCGACTTCGACAAAGTACGGAAGCAGGCTACTGAACTTTGGAACAAGGAATTGGGCAAAATTATGGTGAAGTCCAAGAACCCCGAATACCTTAAGACTTTCTATACGGCTCTGTATCATTGTTTTACATCGCCATATCTCTACTCAGACCTTGACGGGCGCTACCGTGGCGAGGATCAGGAAATCCACCAGATTGCTGGAAAGAGAAAGATGTATACCGTCTTCTCCCTGTGGGATACCTACCGCGCCCTGCACCCGCTGCTCAATATCATTGACCGGAAGCGCAGTGCAGATTTCCTCAACACGTTCCTGCAACAGTATCGCTATTCAGGTTACCTGCCTATGTGGGAGCTCTCGGCATTCGAGACTTGGTGTATGATTGGATACCATGCCGTACCGGTTATCCTTGATGCCTACCAGAAAGGCATCGGCGATTTCCCTACCAACGAGATGCTGGATGCGATGATTGCCACCGCCAATCTCAACAAGCTGGGTCGTCCCGAATATGTCCGATACGGCTTCGTGCCGGGCGACATGGAGAACGAGTCCGTGTCGAAGACGTTGGAATATGCCTACGACGACTGGTGTATTGCCATGTATGCCAAAGCCATTGGCGAGCAGAAGATTTACGAAGAATACATTGGCCGTGCGCAGTCTTACAAGAATGTTATGGATCCTAACGGCTTTATGCGCGGCAGGATGAACGGAGGATTTATGAACCCGTTCAACCCGCGGGAGGTTAACAACTTTTACACTGAGGCTAACTGTTGGCAATACACTACGTATGTTCCGCACGATTTCAACAGTTACATTGACATGATGGGAGGTCCGAAAAAGATGGAATTGTTCCTTGACCGTCTTTTTAATTCCTCCTCCGAAATGGCCGGCCGTCAGCAGAGTGATATCACAGGTGTCATCGGACAGTACGCCCACGGCAACGAGCCAAGCCACCACGCCGCCTACCTTTACAACTTTGTGGGTCGTCCCGACAAAACACAAGAACTCGTTAAGAAAATTCTTGTTGAGCTTTACACGTCCCAACCTGATGGCCTTTGCGGTAATGAGGATTGCGGCCAAATGTCGGCATGGTATGTCTTCAGCGCGATGGGCTTCTATCCCGTTTGTCCGGGCAGCAACCAGTATGTCATCGGTTACCCGTTGTTTGATTATTTGGAAGTTAGTCTTGAGCGTTCCAAACCGTTGATTATCAAAAAGGTTAACGATAAACCGTATATCCAGTCGGTCACTTTGAACGGAAAGCCCCTGACTCGTTCCTTCCTCACATACGAAGAGATTTCGAAGGGCGGCGAGTTGGTGTTCACCATGGGGGACAAACCTGGCGAGACATGGGGCAAAGGCGAAGGCAACATGCCCGAGTCACGCATTGACCCGAAAATGTCCATCGTGCCGGTGCCGGTCTTTTCCACCGACAAAGTCTCCTTCCAAGATCAGACGCGCGTGGAACTGCTGATGCCCGAGGTGAGGGATATGACCCGGAAGAATTCCAATAATGTTAAGAAAAAACTGAAACAGGATGAGGTGAAAACGGACGGAGTACGTGATTTGAAAGCACAGTTGCATGCGGTTCCCGTGTATGACGGTGAGAATTACGTGATATTCTACACGACCGACGGCAGTGTACCCTCACCGAAGACGGGTGTAATGTACAAAGAACCTATTTTGGTAGATAAAGATATGACCATCAGGGCAATAGCGGTTGATATCAAAGGCAAGACCAGCAAGGTGGCAGAGGCACATTACATACGCTACACCCGCGATAAGGATCTTACCTACATCACAAGGCCCAATCCACAGTATTACGCTGGCGGCGACGCGGGTCTGGTGGACAACCTCCGCGGCAAAGTGAACTATCGCATCGGCGGTTGGCAGGGCTTCACCACCGACTGCGAAGTGGTGGTGGATCTGCGCGAAAAAAAGCCTGTGAGTAGGGTGGGGGCCGGTGTGCTTGAAGAGCAACGCGCCTGGATCTTCTATCCGCGTGCCATTGAGGTTTATGTCTCCGATGACGGGAAAGACTATAAGTTCTTCGGAAAGATGGATGTGGATGTTCCGCGTACGGAAGATGCTCATATCCAGGATCTTGATGTCCGAGGAAAGGCCGACGCCCGTTATGTTAAGATAGTCATCAAGAACTATGGCAAACTTCCCGAATGGCATCTGAGCGCCGGCCAGCAGGCCTGGCTGTTCGTGGACGAGATTTGGGTGAGGTAAGACGATGGCATAACGGAAAAAAATGTATTTTTGCCCATTCAATTTTAACATCCTAAATTAAACATAGAAATGGAAAAATTCGATCCCGCAACCAACCTTGAAAGATTGGACAAAAAAGACGCCTACCGTGGTGTCAACCCTGCTATCTGTGATAGCGCTACTTTCATGTTCGAACAGGCCAAGACGATGACCGACACCTTCCACGGGGAAACCGAGGGCTACTTCCTCTACTCCCGTCACTGGAACCCGAGCACCCTCTCTTTAGCGCAGTCACTGGCTGCCATGGAGGGTACCGAGCTGGCTTGGGTCACCGGTTCCGGCATGGCCGCCATCACCGTGGCGTTGCTCCACGAGGTGAAGTCCGGCGACCATATCGTCTCCAGCATGACCACCTACGGCGGCACGTTCGCCTTCCTGAACAACTACCTCAAGAAGTTCAATGTCGATGTCACCTTCGTGAACATGCAGGACCTCGACGCCGTGAAGAAGGCCATCCGTCCGAACACCAAGGTTCTCTACACCGAAACGATGAACAATCCGTTGCTGCGCATCGCCAACCTTCCCGAACTGTCGAAGATTGCGCACGCTGCCGGTGCCAAACTGTTGGTTGACAACACCTTCACGCCGATGATTTTCTCCCCCTACCGCCTTGGCGCTGATGTGGTTATCTACAGTATGACCAAATATGTCAATGGCATGAACGACTGTGTGGCCGGAGCCATCTGTGGTACGGCTGCCTACATCAATTCACTGATTGACGTGAACGACGGTACTGCCATGCTGCTTGGCCCCGTGTTGGATACGTTCCGTTCCACCAGCATCCAGAAGAACCTTCATACGCTGCATATCCGTATGAAGAAGCACAGCGAGAACGCTATGTACCTGGCCAAACGTTTCAAAGAAACCGGCATCAAATACAATTACCCGGGTCTCCCCGAACATCCCGACCACGAGTTGTTCAAGTCGATGATGAACGACGGTTACGGCTTCGGCGGTATGATTTCTATCGATATGGGTACGGCCGAAAGAGCCAGCGCTATTATGGAGAAGATGCAGGAGCTGGGCGTGGGTTATCTTGCAGTCAGCCTCGGCTACTTCAAGACCCTGTTCAGCAACTCAGGTAAGTCCACCTCGTCTGAGGTTCCCGAGGACATCCAAAAGGAGATGGGCATGAGCGAAGGTTTGATTCGTTTCTCCATGGGTTTGGATAACGATCCCGAACTCACATTCCAACTGATCAAACAGGCTATTGACGCTACGAAATAGCATCATTATTTTGATAAACTTAATGCAGACGCATCAGGAAACTGGTGCGCCTGTTTTTTTAGGCTGTTGCCCCATAGGGGCTCTTTGAAAAAACAAATCTCGCCCCTCCGCTTCATTTCATACAGTAGACCCCCTATTTCATACAATGAGCACCTTACATGGTTGAATGGTATGTGAAGAGTTGGTATTTTTGCCGCATAATTTCATTTTAATCAATCCAAAATTTCATTTTCAATCAATTCAAAACCATTCACTATGGAAAACACAGAAACGAACAATGTGGCCTTCAACGAGGCAGAGGGAAACGTGACTCCTCAACCGGAGAATCAGAACATGGCGGCAGCACCCGAAACCACAACGGGACAACCGAAGAATAGCAATCTTCTCAAATGGATAATTATCCTGATTGTTGCGACCGTGGCGGCGGTGGTGCTGGCAAAGGTGTTTTTAAAATCGGACGATTATGAGGACTACTATGACTATGAGTATGGTGACGAGCCGTCAGACGGTTTTGTTTACTACACGGACAGGTCAAGTAACATCATCAACCCGTCTACCCGGGAAACAATCGTGGAGGATATTGACTGGTGCCATTATTCCAGCAATAACGATGACCCCATCGTGCTTTTTGCGAAGAACGGAAAGCGCGGATTCTGCAATATTGTAACTAACGAAGTCATTGTGGAGCCTACCACCTACACGAAAGCTTGGGTCTTCTCGGAAGGGCTGGCTGCAGTGGAGAAAAACGGTTTCATCGGCTTTGTGAACACCAACGGCGATGTGGCCATCGACTTCAAATATTCATATCGCGGTAACCCACTTTCCGAATTCGTTTTCCATCACGGACACTGTGTCGTGGCGGATTCGTCCAACAATATCGGCGTTATCGACCAACGCGGGCGCTGGGTCGTGAAACCGATCTACGACAATATCGAATTGGCCAAGGATTATGCTATTGTGTATAAAGACGGGGAATTCAAGAAACAGATCAATTTCCAAGGGGAGGTGCTGCAAGACGGGATTATTGACTATATCAACAATCTCTACTACGAGATTGAATATAAGGACTTGGAGACTGGAGAACCGCAGGTGGGTTCCGCCAAGAACAATGATTTTTACGAGTACCGTGTCGGCGGTTATTCCGGTCTGCTTGACAGCAAGGGCGGTATCATCACCCCGCCCATTTACACGGATATCACAGGCCTCACTCCCACACTGTTCAAAGCGACCTTGCAGGACTGGAACTCCATCGTGATTATTGACCAGAAAGGGAATGTGCTGTCGAAGGTTACGAAATAAGCTTCAGACCGAAGGCATAATTAACGAAACATTATAAAAAAGGGTCCTCGCTTGTCGAGGACTCTTCTTTTATTATATAAGGCTTTTCATCTCTTTACTGTGGCGTGGCCGGCTGCGGCTCGGACACTTCTTCTTCTATATAAGGCTCTTCTTCTTGTGTGGATCCTTCTCCATATCCTTCAGATGTATAGGGCTCCTCTATATAGGGCTCCTCATAGTAATAATTGTCGTGGGTGTTTAGCAGTCCTGTCATCCCGAATACCAGCGCCGACCAAAAAACGAGTCCCAACACAATAGCGGCAATGATAATAAGTGCTCTCTTTTTTTTGGTGATGGCGGAACCGGATCTCAACTGAGATTGCAATTCAGCCAACTGCCTGCTTTTGTCCTCCAAATCCTGCATTAGTGCTTGGATTTTGTCCTTATATTTGTTTTCTGCACTGTTTTCAAAAGATTTCCTCTCCTTCTCAAGCTCATTCAAACGATATTTATAGCGAGCGAGTTCGTTTTTTGCTGTCTGCAATTCTTTCTCAAGCATGGCTATATTTTCCTCAAGCATGGCTTTTCTTCCCCTCAACTCGTCGCTCTCTTTTTTGGCGGCTTCCTTGATTTGTTGGATATGCGCGTCAGATTCTTGACTTTTCGGGCCGGAATCTAATATGAACTGTTTCAATGACGCTCTCGTGGAAAGGTCGGTTACCTTTTTTACTTCCAATAGGAGATTTGCTCGGTCAAGTTCCAGTTTTGCCGCTTCATTGTTTAAGGTTCTGCAGGCTAACTGGATGCTTTCAACGAGCTGCTCCTGCTCTTTTTGCCGCCGCTTTTCCTCTTCTTCTTTTTGTCGCTGTAGTTCTTCCTGTTTCCGTTTCTCGTTTTCTTTTCTCCGGCTCTCTTCCTCCTGCCGTCTCTTTTCTTCCTGTTTGATCTTTTCCAGATGTGCCTTTATGGAGGAAACCAAGTCTGCCAGGCCCTTCTCTGGATTGGAGCTGTAGTCGATATAGTTGAGGTCGGCAATTCGGAAAAGCACTTTTTTGTTATAGGGGCTTGAGTCAATGCGAACAGGGATGATGTGTTTGCCGAATTCGTCAGCGCTTGCAATCTCCTTGCAGGTATATTTGGAATTGTTCGAATTAATAGTCGAAAGAAAGACAAAAATTTGCGATGCCTCAATATTGGTGACTATTTTTTCCACAAAGTTCTGACCGGAATATATTCCGTCTTCATCAAACCAATAGGAGATACCCTCTTTAGAAAACGTCTCTTTTATCAGGGAGACCACATTTCCAGGGATTACTGTCTGATTCTCGTCCACGTAATCCTTACGTGAATAGCTGATGAACACATCGTATTTTATAGGATCCATATCGTTTTGGTCTTATTGGGGTATTCAATAGATGAAATCTGCAAAATTACATTTTTTTTAATCAGTTCACATATTTATTCTTATAAAAACTCAACCGCATGATCTATTATCGGTTAAAAAGCTCAAGGTTATAGAGGAGAGTTAGACAGATAGAGTTAAGGTCCATCCCAATGACGAGCAACCCTTCTTTGTCGATGAAGAGCGGCTGTGACACTTTGCGTTTCTCTTGATGGGGGTTGAACAACAGCTCTGGGTTGGTGACGGTATGGTTGCTGGTAACGGTGAAGAATGCCATGCCGTAACGGTCGTTGAACCCTCGGAGTGGCAGGCCTGACCGGCCATAGTAGTTCTCGTAATCGTCCGCGAAAAAGATCCGGAGAGAGTCGCCTTGGCGGATGACGAAGTTAGAGTAACCGTAGCAACGAAGCTCCTGCAGTGGGGTAGGGTTGAGGCGCGGACCGGTGATCTGGTACTTGTGGATCATGCTCATGTCGCCGAGGGCGCCAGTGGTGTCCGCGAAGTGGACCAAGATGTCGCCGCAGTGGTAGAAGTAGCTGGTGGTGGTTTCCCCGCTGTTACTGGTGCTGGAACTGGCCAGCGTTTCCCGCTGTTCGCCAAGCATCACAAGTGAGCCGTCGGCAAACTCATAAAGGCCGTCCGCTTCAACCGACATCCTTGCAGGCTTGAACTTGAGCAGCGACGCGCCCCTGCTGTCGTAGTATTCGTCAGGAAACTGTTGGTAGCTGATGTTCTTGACGTAATCGGAGTCGCGATCCACCAGCATCAGGAAGAGCCCTTGCGGTTTGTTTTTCAGATTGTTGGTGAAGTAGCCGCCTGCCGCGATGTCGCCGTTAGCCTTGAGTAGCAGCCGGGCGTTGCAGAGGTAACCGAAGTCGACCGGCTGGCTGATGCAGGTGATCAGTTCGCTGGTGATTTCATAGAGATGGAAAGTTTCGTCGTTGCGGTGACGGCGCGTCGGGTTGCTGTAGGAGATTGCAGCGAGGAACACCGTGCCGTTGTTTGTTACAGATAGATCCGGGATTTGGTATTCCATTTCAGCATCGGTAAATTCCAAAATGCTGTTCCACAATGTTTTACCTTTATCGCCGAGCACAATCAGCGTGCTTTTCCGAATGTTGGCGTCGCGGCTGGAGGTTGGGATGAACAGGGCCGCTTTGCCACCATCGGGAGAGATGGCCACCCGCACGTGCGTGCTGCCATTTCGACGGTCAGGAATGGTGAGAATCGGCTGCGGCTGCCATTCGGCGGTGAATTCCGTTTTACTGACTGCGTTGACATAGAGCCCGTAAGTTTTCGCGCGGCGGTTGTAGTTCGAGTAGACGACGTAGAGTTCATTCGTGCCTTCGTAGAAACCTTCGAAGATGAAATCGTCAGGATGGGTGATGGAGACCGACGGGGCGTCACAACACTCCTTTTGTACGCGCTGCACATCGTCGGTTTCATAGTGCCTCGGTGCAACGGCAACCCGCTGATGGTAGAGGTAGTGATGGTCGCCGGACCCTTCCAGTTTCGCAACAGCCATTCCCGCTAGCGATGAGGACCTGAGTTTGGTGAAGTCGGTGAGCGTTGTCTGCGCGACAACGGTCAACGTAATAGCCATCAGAACCATCAGGGTGAAAACTCTCTTCATCGGTATCGTTTTTTGAAAGCGCAAAAGTACGTTTTTTTTATGTGATTAGAAAAATGTGTAAATTTGCGGTCTGAAATATTTTGAACGATGAATTTTAAGATTACCAAAGGGTTGGACCTGAAACTGGACGGTGCTGCACCCGACAGGCTGTTGGATTTTGCCATGCCGGACACTTTTTACATCCGTCCTGGCGACTTCCGATGGATCTCGCCTCGGCTGTTGGTGAACGCTGGCGACCGAGTGGGAGTCGGCACGCCGCTGTTTCACGACAAAAAGGACGAGCGCGTGGTGTTCGTTTCGCCGGTGGCGGGAACCGTGAGGGAGGTGTTGCGTGGCGAAAAGCGTGTCATTGAGGCGATAATCATAGACCGCGACATGGACGCACCCACCACGGGTACCATCGCGTTCGACAAACCCACCGATGGCCAATCTGTCCGTCAGCTGATGCTGAAGTACGGATTGTGGCCTTGTCTGCGGCAGCGCCCCTTTGCCGTCATCCCCAGCCCCGACGTGGCCCCGAAGGCGGTTTTCATCCCTTGTTTTGATACCAACCCGTTAGCGCCGGACTTCAACGTGTTGTTGCGTGGCAGAGAGGAACATTTTCAGGACGGGGTGACTTTTCTGCGCCAGGCCTCTGGCGACGCACCTATACATCTATGTATGCGGGAAGGTGCTGAAAATCAGTTTTTTGAGAAGACGGAAAACGTCCAAATGCACTATTTCAACGGACCGCATCCGGCAGGTAATGTAGGTACGCACATCCACCGCATTGCCCCCATCGACAAGGGTGATGTGGTGTGGTATGTGGATCCGCAAGAGGTGTCGCGCATTGGTCGCTTTTTTGTTGAACACGTTTTGGAATTCTGGAAGACCGCGGCTCTCACCGGTCCGGCCGCCCCGACCACAGGCTATTTTACCTCTATTTATGGTGCCGACCTCTCGTCGCTGTTGTCGAGTGCGGCAATTCCCGACAAGGCTCGTGTGATCAGCGGCAGTGTGTTGAGTGGTAGTAAGTTGGATAAGTTTCTCGTGCTCTCCTTCCATGACCGTCAGATTTCCGTTGTGTCTGAGGGCGGACAGCGGGAGATTCTCGGCTGGCTACTGCCAGGACTGAAAAAGTGGAGCCTGTCGCACACATTTTTGTCGTGGCTCACCCCCAAGCGCACTTTCGACGTGAACACTTCTCTCCACGGAGGCCGTCGTGCCATCATGATGACCGATGTTTACGACAAGGTTTTCCCCTTCGACCTGATGCCCCTGCAACTGCTCAAAGCTTGCGAAATCAAGGATATCGAGCAGATGGAAGCCCTTGGCATCTATGAGGTTGATAGCGAGGATTTTGCCCTATGCGAACTCGTCTGCCCCTCGAAGAAGGAGTGGCAGCGGATTGTGGAAGAAGCGATTTTCGAATGTAGAATGTAGAATGAAGAATGATGGTTGTATTATATATTAAAACATCATTCCTTGAAAGCCCTGTAGGGGCGTCGTATGTTAGCCCAGGGTGAACGGAGTGAGCCCTGGGACTGATTAGTGATGAATGATGAATTAGGAATGTTGAATTATGAATATTTTCAATGAGCAGCCTCGAAGAGGCAAGACGCGCGAAGCGCTAATAACCCCACACAAGGCGAAGCCGCAGTGTGGGGGGTATGAAGAGGAGCCCCCTCGAAGAGGCAAGACGCGCGAAGCGCTAATAACCCCACACAAGCGGAGCGTAGTGTGGGGTGCTGCCCTAATCATGCTTCTGCTGGCCGGATTCATGATACAGGCTCCAGCCCAAGTCCAGCCCACCTGGTCCTCCCTCAACCAGCGCGGCTACCCGCAGTGGTTCCGCGATGCGAAGCTGGGCATCTTCATCCACTGGGGACTCTACTCCGTGCCCGCGTACGCCTCGAAAGAAGGCTACGGTGAGTGGTTCTACCGGGGACTGATGCAGCGCGTGCCCGAGCGGATGCGCATCATGAGTCTCTACGCCGATACCACCAAACCGACCTTCGAGCAATACTCTGAACTCACAAAACATTGGCATGCAGAACTTTGGAATCCTGATGAGTGGGCGCAGATGTTCAAGGACGCCGGGGCGCAATACGTGGTTCTGGTCACCAAGCACCACGACGGCTACTGCTTGTGGGACAGTCCGCAGCAGCCGCAGTGGAATAGCGTAGTGAGCGGTCCGAAACGCAACATCGTGGAGGAACTGACGAATGCGGTGCGTGCGAAAGGGCTGCGCATGGGCTTCTACTACTCGCTGCCCGAATGGACCAACCCGCGCCACATTTGGATGCATGACCCCGACGACTCCATCGCAGACTATGTTGATAACTACATGGTGCCGCAATTTAAGGATTTGGTGACGCGCTACCGCCCCGATGTGCTCTTCTCCGACGGCGACTGGAATAACTCGGCGGAACAGTTTCATTCCCAAGAACTTATTAGCTGGTACTACAACACCGTAGGTCCCGATGCCATCGTCAACAACCGCTGGGGCAACGGCACAAAGCACGGTTTCCTGACCCCCGAGTATAGCGCGGGCATCGCCAACACGGAGGTGCCGTGGGCCGAATGCCGTGGCTTCGGGCGCAGCTTCGGTCTCAACCGCAACGAAGACCTCGACAACTACATGACCGACAAGGAGTTGATACAGCATTTTGTGGAACTGGTGGCGCACGGCGGTGGCATGACCCTCAACGTGGGCCCCAACGCCGACGGCACCATTCCGCTCATCCAGCAGGAACGGCTCCGCAGTCTCGGCAAATGGTTGGAAATCAATGGGGCGGCCATTTACGGGGCACTGCCGGATGATGTACCATGCCAGCGAGAGAAAACTTCAGCCCAACTGACACCCTCGAAGACCATCAATTTCGACTGGGTGCGCAACGCGCCGATGCGGGAGGTGACGCCAGACCATTTCGACATCCATTGGAGTGGGACAATCACCGCACCAGCCGACGGCAAATACACCTTCAAGGCTTCTGCTGACGATGCGATGACCGTGACACGCCGTATCACCTACACCGAAGACACGCTTCTGCATGTCAGCAAAAGCGGTGCCGGGACGCAAATCCCGCAAACGACACTCTATTTGCAAAAAGACGAGACACTGAACTTGGAGGTTTATTACCATGAGGAGGATATGGAGGCTACGGCTTCGCTGACGTGGAGTCGCGACGGAGGTGCAGAGGAACCGGTACCGGCAAATTGGCAGGGCGAAGTCACATGGGAGCGCACCACCCGTTGCTTCACTTTTGACGAAGGCAACTTCTACATTATCGAGTTTGAACGACCCAGCCAACTTGAGCCGTTGGTCATCAAGAATATGCCCAAACTAAATCCGAAAGATGGGATGATCCTGTTAGGCACGGAGTATGAGGTGAGCTACCACGGCGAAAAAGGGGAAGCCTACACCATGCTGAAGTGGAAACAGGACAAGAAGGGAACCCTTACCATCGACTTTTCCGACATCGACACCAAAAAACTGAACGAGTTGGATAATGCGTGGGTGATCCGGGTCATTTCTTTTGAGACAGTTAAGCGATAATTTGTTACTTTTCCTTATTTTTCGTAGAGACGGGGCATGCCTCGTCCCTACATACAGCAATTTCATGATGTCTGTGCATATTTAAAATTTGTGTACATTTGCCAACTTTTTGGAGATATGTCTGAAAAACCGCATAAATTTAACGCCCTGCTCGATGCCATGGACACGTTCCTGCGCACGCCCGCGACGGTCACGGACGGCCGTTGCCACGTGCGCGACGCGGTGGATATGAAGCGCATCATGATCACGGTGATGATTGCGCTGGCTCCCGCGTTAGTGTTCGGCTGGTGGAACGTTGGTTTTCAGCATTTTCTCGCCATTGGCGAGCAGGCATCCCTGTGGTCCAGCCTCTGGTACGGCTTCCTGAAGTGGCTGCCGTTGGTCATTGTGACCTACGTGAGTGGGCTTGGTGTGGAGGTGCTCTTCGCGCAGATCCGCAAGGAGGAGGTGGCGGAGGGATTCTTCGTCACGGGCTTCCTCATCCCGATGATTATGCCGCCCGACGTACCGCTGTGGATCGTTGCGGTGGCCACCATATTCGCCGTGATTTTCGGCAAGGAAGTCTTCGGTGGTACGGGCTACAACTTCCTGAACCCCGCGCTGTTGGCCCGCGCTTTCGTCTTCTTTGCCTATCCGTCGGTGATTTCCGGCGACAAAGTCTGGATCTCTGGCGCTGATGCCGTTACGGGCGCGACTCCGTTAGCCCTCGTCATGAACGGTCACCCCGAGGCAATGCCCACGACATGGGATTTGTTCCTCGGCACCATCCCCGGCTGTATCGGAGAGACCTGCAAACTGGCCATTCTGATCGGCGCGGCCATTCTCCTCTTCACGCAGGTGGCCGACTGGCGCATTATGCTCTCCGTCTTCATTGGAGGCTATGCTACAGCTTTAATTTGCCAATTTTCAGGACTTTGCCCCGTTGAAGCCCACGACCAACTGCTGATGGGCGGCTTTATGTTCGGCGCGGTCTTCATGGCCACCGACCCTGTCACCGCCGCGCACACCCGCGCCGGCAAATACATCTACGGACTCCTCATCGGCGTCCTCGCCATCCTCATCCGCACCCTCAACAAAGGCTACCCCGAAGGCATGATGCTCGCTATCCTGCTGATGAACATCTTCGCCCCGCTCATTGACTACTGCGTAATACAAAACCATATCAAACGAAGGAGGAGACGGAGGACTTGAGACTTAGGACTTGAGACTTGAGACTTAAGACTTGAGACTTAAGACTTGAGACTTGAGACTTGAGACTTGAGACTTGAAACCTGAAACCTGAAACTTGAAACTTGAAACTTGAATCTTGAATCTTGAAACCTGAAACCCAGAATGAAGAAATTCTCGAACACCTACATCTTCCTATACATCACCGCGTTAGTCGTGATCATCGCCGTGGTGCTGACGTTGGTTTACAACGGGCTGAAGCCGCGCCGCGAGATGAACCAGCAGGCGGAGAAATGCCAACAGATATTGCAGGCAGCCGGTTACCATGACATTGACCGGCAGCAGGCTGTGAAGTTGTTCGATGATGTTGCAGAACAGATTCAAATATCTGATACACAAGAAGTTTATCATATTCTTTGTGCAGATGGTGCTGATGGTTATGCGTTCAGTTTGAAAGGAAAAGGTCTGTGGGGACCGATATGGGGTTACGCAGTGACGAATATTGACGGCACCATACTCAAAGGTGTTGCTTTTGACCATAAATCGGAAACACCGGGATTAGGCGCGAAAATCACGGATGAAGCATTTTTGAAGGCTTTTGAGGGTAAGAAGTTGTACGATAAGGACGGCAATTTTGTTTCCGTTCGGGTGCTGAAGCCGGGCACCGAATCCGAAATCGCTGATGAGAACCGCGTGGACGCCATCTCCGGCGCGACACTAACCTCAAGGGGCGTGGATGAAATGATGCGTCAACTCGGTGATTGTCAAAGTCCAAATTAATGCAAAAAATCGTATCTTTGCCGCCGCTTTTTGCACACGATTATTACCATTGATAATTGAAAATTTGAAATATGTTTGAAAGTTTATCAGAAAGATTAGAACGGGCCTTTAAGGTATTGAAGGGACAGGGCCGGATTTCCGAGATTAATGTGGCGGAGACCACGAAAGAGATTCGCAAAGCCTTGATCGATGCCGATGTGAGTTATGCCATAGCCAAGGAGTTTACCAACAGCGTGAAGGAGAAGGCCATGGGCATGAATGTGATTAATGCCGTGTCGCCAGGACAGTTGATGGTAAAACTTACCTATGACGAACTCATAGCCCTTATGGGCAGTGAAGCGGTTGATATTAACCTGAAAGGGGATCCCGCCATCATTCTGATGGCTGGTTTGCAAGGCTCCGGTAAAACCACCCACAGCGCGAAACTCGCTAATCTTCTGAAAACCAAACGTAATAAGAAACCGATGCTGGCTGCATGCGACGTCTATCGTCCGGCTGCTATCGATCAGCTGCAAGTTCTTGGCAATCAGGTTGGCGTGCCGGTGTATACGGAGCCCGGCAACATGAAGCCGGTGGAGATTGCCAAAAATGCGGTGAAACATGCGAAAGAATACGGCTACGATGTGGTTATCATCGATACCGCCGGCCGTCTCGCCGTGGATGAGGAGATGATGAATGAGATCGGGAATATCAAGGATGCCGTCCATCCGCATGAAATCCTTTTTGTGGTGGACGCTATGACCGGTCAAGATGCGGTGAATACTGCAAAGGCTTTCAACGAAAAGCTCGATTTCGACGGCGTAATCCTCACCAAACTTGACGGCGACACCCGTGGCGGTGCTGCACTGACGGTTCGCAAGGTAACTGGAAAGCCTATCAAATTTGTGGGTACCGGCGAGAAGATGGAAGCGCTTGATGTCTTCCATCCTGAACGTATGGCAGAGCGTATCCTCGGCATGGGCGATATCCGTTCATTCGTGGAACGCGCCCAGGAACAGTTTGACGATGAAGAGGCTGCTAGACTGTCCAGAAAACTGGCCAAAAACCAGTTCGATTTCAACGACTTTAACCAGCAGATCCAGCAGATCAAAAAGATGGGTAACGTGAAGGATCTCATGGGGATGATTCCCGGAATGGGTAAACTTATCCGCGGTATGGATATTAATGACGATGTGTTCAAGAGTGTGGAGGTGATGATTCAGTCGATGACTCCCGAGGAACGTGCCAATCCGGATATCATCAACGGATCGCGCAGGAAACGCATCGCACGCGGCTCCGGCCGTGACATTCAGGATGTCAACCGTCTTATCAAGCAGTTCGAAGATATCCGTAAGGTTATGCGGGCAGTGAATAACGGTTCCGGCAAAACAAAGGGATTAATTCAAGCGATGAAGGCTCGCGGCAGAAGATAACATTTGTGGAAGAGGCTACCAGTCATCCTCTTCTGCCGACAGCTCTATTTTTGTGGCTGTTTCGAAATAGTGTTTGAAGACCATCGCGCCGTCGCGTAAAACTTTCTGGTTTTCAATATTTTGTATAATTTTATCGCAAAATGAGAATATTTTCTCGTTCGCGATAACTATGCACTTTACTCGGGCACGCGTGATGGCCACGTTTAGCCGGTTTGGACTGTAAAAGAACTCCAGCCGGTCCTCCACCTCCGCCGGATTGGAGTTCGAGAGGGTGTAGATGATGTAGTCGCGTTCTTGTCCCTGCATCCGCTCCACGGTGTCGATGAAGAGTGCTGTGGCGACCTCCTGTCCGCACCGTTCCAGCAAGGCTCGTTTGACTTCGCGGATCTGCGCCCGGTAGGGACTCATCACCCCGATCTCGCTGATTGGCACGCCGTTGGAGAGCAGGTCGCTGACAATGTCGGCGGTGAGGTTGGCCTCGAAGGGTGAGCGCCCGAGCGAGTCGAACTCGTGATGGACGACCAACAGCTCGTTGGAGGGATGATTGACAATTTGAGGTGCCGCCGTGCAAGTGAAAGCGGTATAGGGTCGTGCTAACTCATGTTGGGCTGTGATGCGGTCGTTGTAGAAGAGTTTGTTGGGAATGTGGATGAGGCTTTCGTTGAGCCGGTACGACTGGTCTAATAGGGTGATGTCTTGTGGGTAGAGGTCGGCGAGCCGTTTGAAGACGCTGTAGTCGAAAAAACTGTTTCCTGTGTCTAACGGCACGATGGGGTCAAGTTGCTGGTGGTCGCCAACAAAAATCAGCCGGTTTCCATGCATAATAGCCGGAAGAGCGAGAGGTATGCTCATTTGTGCGGCCTCGTCGACAATCACGTAGTCGAACATCCAGCCTTCGAGTTTCTTGCTTGCGGGGAAGCAGAGCGCAAACGGTGTGCCGCCCACCACAATGCCCGCTTGCGAGAGTTCCGGATTGGACTGGTAGTCGCGAAGTTTCAGCGCCGACTTTCGGGTGATATGTGGATTATGGATGATTTCGTCGGCTTGGTGCCGCTCCCCGACTTTTACCACAAAACGCTTGTCCTGCAGTTCGTTAGCGATGGCGTTGAGGCAGTTGTTGATGGCCGTGTGTGTGGGGGCGGTCACGAAAACCTTCTTGCCCGTTTTCATCAAAAAATAGACGATTTTCGCGATGGTGAAGGTTTTGCCCGTGCCGGGAGGCCCTTGGATGAGGTGAAAGTAATTGCAAGTGAATGCCTTGCGGATAGCCTCGTTTTGTGACGGGTTGCCGCAGTTCGGTGATGGCGACTCGCGGTACCGGTTCTGGAATTGCCCGCCGAGGAACCGTTCAAGGTGGTCGCAAAAGTCGGGGTGGCCGTAGAGCTGCTCCCACGTAGCGCGGAGCAACCGGTAGGTGATGTCGGAGTTCACGGCGTTGATTTCCCAGCCGTCGTGCGGACATTTTCGGATGTCTATGAGGTTGTTCTTCACCTCGTAGGTGCCGGATCGCAGGGTGAAGTCGTTCACGTCGTCGCGCTCAATCTCCATCAAGAAAGAGAGCGGTCCGTGGCTGAGCCGCACCTGCGTGCCTTCGCGAAACTTCGAGATGTTGTACTCGCAGTGGATGCGCACGCGGTCGATGTAGCGCATGGTGCCGGTCGGCGCGGCCGTGAACCGAGACGGCGCACCGTCGTAAAAATCAAAGTCCGCGTGCAAGTTGGTCATCGTGTAGCCGCGGTGAATGCGTTCCTGCAACGGCTTGCTCATCAGTTCGTTGTATTCCTGGTTTTGCCGTTGCTGTTGGATGTCGATGGCGTCGGAGAGTTGTTGTAGAAAGGGCATATAATGGTTAATGGTTAGTGGTTAAAGGTTAATGCGGTTTAATGGTTTATTTGTTTATTTGTTTAGTAGTTTAGTGGTTTATAGAATTTTTTCCAAAAGGGCTGAAAGCCCGAAGTATGTCAGCCCGGGGTGAACGATAGCGAGCCCTGGGATTATGAAAGCCCGAAGTATGTTAGCCCAGGGTGGAGCGAAGCGAAGCCCTGGGATTCTAATGTTATTGGTTTATTGGTTTAGGTGTTTATTGGTTTAATAGTTTAGTGTTTAGGATTTTAAGAGTTTAACAGATTAAATTTTTTTATCGGCAAATATACAAAATTTTTTCGAGAGAATCAAGGATGAAAAATAATTTAACTCATTAAAAATCAGATATATAAAAATGATATTTTTCAATATATAAGTTGCTGTTTTTGTAATGAAAAATGCAAATTGTGAAAAATGATCGAAGCAGAATAAGGCGACGCGTTGGGTGGATTGGGCGGTGATTTGGAAGAATTTGGCGGCGTGGCGGTTGACGGCGGTGTCGGATATCCGATATCGTCCCCGCATGCCGCCGAACCCCGTCAGTGGTTCCCTATCTGTAGCCGTTGGCTGCGTTTGTTCGAGTAACGAACTCTTTCACGCTGATTTTAAAACTGTTTAATCCGGACTGGCTTTTAATTAAGGCGAATTCGCCGTAATTAAAAAGAGGATTATAAACCCGCTCCCAAACACCCAAATACTCAAGTGTGTTACGGTTTCTTAACCAATCTGTGACGAAAAAGTCCCCGTCTTTTGCCTTTATCATATCCGTCAAGCAGAAATAATCTTCATTGTTGACTTTGACAACTGCCACTTCCGTGTCCTGTACTTTGATCTTTGCCATATATTTGAACTTTATGATTTCCGCTGACAAATATACATGAAAACTGTTCGTTTGTCAAGGGTTTTATGAAATTTCACTTTTCCTTGGAAATTAGCGGAATACGATTTTGCCTTAACAATTTAATTTGCGAATAGTTAAATTTCCGGATGGGGTTTTCGGAGAAAAAGGGAGATTGGATGCGAGATAGCAGCAACTTCGTTCTCGGCGTGGCGGTTGATGCCGGTGTAGGGCAGGGAGGCGCGTGGCGGCGGTTACGGACGGAGCAGGTGACGGAAAGAGAGGTCGTGGAGGAGGATATCCTCGGCTTTGCGGATGTCGTCGTCGATTAGGAGAATGCGATGATTGGTCTGTTCTCGCATTCCGTTCAAGCCCATCAGGGCTTCCATATCTGTAACCCGATGCTGCGTTGTTTTTGTAGTTAACGCCAAAGTTCCTCGTTCTGCCAATGGTCTATGAAACCTAATTTGTGAAGTGGAAGATGTGGATAGTTGGAAAAGAGGTTTAACAACTTTTCTTTGAATAAGTGATCGTGTTTGATGGCGTTACACAAATACAACATGGAAGAAATGACATAGTAAGGCTTTTTCTCCTGATACTTCGAGAGAGGGCTGGTGATCCAAGGGAAGCACGGATTCGTGATTTTCATCGGAGTTTTCACCATTGTCCTGCTCCATACTCTTGAATGGTGAGCCACAATGTTTCTCAGATAGGATATGGATTCCAGCCAACTTGACAGTTCGCTATGTAAATTTAGCCCAAACTCTTTTGCTATGACTGCTTTTTGAGGAAGTTGGTGTTTCAGATTTTTATACATTTTTGATAAGCATCCAAATGTGGCGACTTCAAAAATCAACCACGCATCCGGATGACAAGGACTCTCCCAAATCTTTGGATCGGCATTCGTAGAAGGGTGCTTTTGTTTGAAATCCTTTACGAACACCTCTCCACTTCGAGCAAATTCGTTTTGCAAATCAATGAGATGCTGATGAAACAGGTTAGTATCTTCGAACAGACCAGCGTCCAAATACCACAAACCACCGTACGATTGAGACAGATGGTAAATCATTTTTGTACGAAGCGCAATTTCGATAAGTTCAATCGCATAATAGAGGATGAGGCGTAGTTCTCTGTCAAATTCATATTTTTCTACCACGTCTTCAAAGTATGAGTGCGGAGAAAACAGATGGTTGGTTTTATCGCTTTGCATTTCCCACCAATATCCCTTCAGACGATAATAACTCACGTTCCTAAGGATTTCCTTTGCAGCAGCCTCATTTCTGAAATGCATTCCTCTACTTTTCAACAGTTCAATCTGTTCTTGAAGAGTTCTGGATGGTTTGTTTGTCATAGTCAAAAAAATGACCCGCCGGCAGTTCTTATGGTATGCAAACGGGTACTGTTATCTTTAAGACGGCCTTTTGCCGTATCGTTTCTTGTTACACAGAGAGCGATGATTTCTACTCTCAATATCACGCGGCAAAAATAATAATTTTTTTGATATAAAACGATAATTATTTTTTTATTACATCACTAACGAGATTTCCAACTAACACTATTCCCCACACTCCATCGCTTCCTCCGGCACGGTGCTGTCCATCAGCCCGATGCAGGTGTCGGCGGCGTGGCGGTTCATGCCGGTGTAGGCGAGGGAGGCGCGTGACGGTGGTTACGGACGGAGCAGGCTCCGGAAAGAGAGGTCGTGGACGAGGACGTCCTCGGCTTTGCGGATGTCGTCGTACTCCACCACACTGCGACTGTCCTCCACGTCGCGTCAGATTACCACACTGCGCTTCGCTTGATACACCACACTGCGCCTATCGGCTTGTATGGTGTTACTTGCACTGCGTGCGTCTCGCCTCTCCGAGGCGAAAACATGGTGCGTTATGCCGAAGGAATGCGACAGACACAATAATCCGGCAATTCTTTTGTTATTGTCATATTGATTACAAAATGTTAATATATGAGTTACACTCAAACTTATTATCACATCGTGCTTCGTACGCATCGCTGTATCCCTGCCATCGTGGAGGAATATGAACGGGAACTATACTCTTACATAAATGGCTTCATCAAGAACAAGGGTTGCCACCTTTACCGTATTGGCGGAATGCCCGAGCATGTGCATCTTTTCGTTTCTCTGCCAGCGACCTTGGCCATGTCCAAGTTTGTTCAGGAACTCAAAGTTTCCAGTAGTAAATGGCTCAAGGCCAACCCCCATTTTCCGCTTTTCGACGGGTGGACCAAAGAGTATGCAGGTTTCACGAAAAGTTTGCGCGAAAAAGACAGAATCGTGCGCTACATCGCCGGACAGAAGGCGCACCATCGTCGCGTGACGTTTAAGGAAGAGTACCGTAAGTTCCTCACGGAGAACGGCGTTGAGATTAAGGAAGAGCACTTTCTTAATGATTGAGCAGAGCATCTCGGAGAGATGCAACGCGCTGTCAGGCGCAATTAACACCATACAAGCGGCGAAGCCGCGCAGTGTGGTGACGGTGCAGAAGAAGAGACAGACTCGTGTGGTGACAGGACGAACGACGAGATACAGAGGTGAGATCCACGCATACCGACCGTCGCCGTGTCCCTCATCAGCATCTCGGAGAGATGCGACATCTCTACATCCCCACCATCGCCTCCACCGGCACCGTGCTGTCCATCAACCCGATGCGGGTGTCGGAGGCGTGGCGGTTGACACCGGTGTAGGCTAAGGATGCGTCCTCGTAGCGGCGGAACTTCAGGATGGCGTCGTTCATCTGACAAAAAATTGTGTATCTTTGCAAAAAAAATGACAGATGGAGTTAATTGTGCCAAAACTATATGAGTTTTTTGACTATAGCGCAAAAGGGATTCTTGGAAGGTCTCTATTTGAGTTTGTAAAAGACCGTTCTGAATACTTTTACGACGACAAAGATGGGAACAGAAACATAAATATGGGAATGGTTTCTTATTTGTCTTCGATTTGCAAGAAGATGATGAAGGACAATTTGTTAATACGATTAAAAACAAATGGTGTTGATTGCCTTAATGATGTGTTTTTTGTCGAATTACGTCCAGATAATTTCCAAAATCCAGAACTTTTCAAGTCCCAACTTGCTTATGGTTATTATGATTTTGCCTACAATAGTTTCCCTTTTATTCGAGAACATTTCTATGAATCTGTTGTTCCGTTTGTTGGCATAAACAAAAATGGCGACAACGATATCGGAACGGCATATTACATCGGAGAAAAGATGTTTGTTACCGCCGGACATTGTATTTTAGATATGCCGCAGTTTTCTTTGCAGTATCAAAATGGGAAGCGGATAAAAATATCAGAAATCCATTTAGACAGCAATAGCGACATAGACCTTGCCATTATCAAGGCTGATGAAGACATCTCATTAGAACCATTTATGTTAGGCGAGCCAAATGTTTTGGATGATGTTCTTGTAATGGGTTATCCACCTATCACTGGCCTGGAAACAGTATTAATATCTGAAACAGGATCTATAAACACATTCCTCCCCTTCACACAAAAGGCATCGGATGGACAAGTGGTGGCAGAAGCCAAGTCTTATTTGTCAAACACAGATTGCTTTATGATTAATTGCCGAGTAAAAGGAGGAAATAGCGGCAGCCCGGTCATAAACGAACACGGATTAGTCGTAGGTACTGTCACTTCTCTACCATTTGACAACCAAGGTGGTTCCAAGCAAGGACGTTATGACATTATGGGATTTGGCATATGTTTGTCATCAAGATATTTATCAAACATAATGCGTAACCCTAAAACGATTCCAGTAATTCCTTCTGGCAGACAATACTCCATCAGTACTTCTACTTGATCAATTATGATTCCTTTTTCTATCCACAGTATGGTTTGTATCTACACACGAAAAAACAAAACTAACGAGGCTCGTATGGTAGATAATAGAGAAAGAGCGATGTCAAAACATTTTAGTTCCAATAAAACATATTTTTGGCAAATATATTAAAATATAATTGAAAATGAGGATAATCCATTTTTCTGATTTCCATTTACAAGGTAATCAAATCACAAGGGCGGAAACGATAGTAGAAAGAATGCTGGCTGCAATTAAACCTTTGCACCATCAAAAGCCGGTTGAAATGATTGTCTTTTCTGGCGATTTGATCGACAGGGCGGGTGAAGAATTTGATGCCCCAAAAATGGAAAACGGTTTCAAGCAATTCAAAGCTACTGTGATAGACAAAATGGTGAGTGATTTGGGCTTGCCGGAAAACCGTTTTGTTTTTGCACCAGGCAACCATGATGTGAATCAAAAAGCTGAAACCAAGGATGTCGATGACAAACTGACAAAGGAGTTGTATAGTCAACAGGTGGTGGATGTTTTTATTCATCAAAAAGATGTGGCTGATAAAATTCCAAGAATCCAGGAATACAATGCTTTCAGGGATGGTTATTGGAATCATATTCCCGATGTCGAAAAGAAAGTGTCGCTGTTGCAATTAGGCATTAAGATAAAGATAGGTGGCTTGACGGTTGGTTTCAACTGCTTGAATACAGCATGGCGTTGCTATGATTCTAAAACAGACAGTAAAAAGATATTAACGGGTAAATCACAAATCACCGATATGAAGTCTTTCTTTGACGATTGCGATTTGCATTTTGCCATTGGACATCATATGCCTGTTTTCATGAATCATTTTGAAGAGGGTGCTCTTGTGAAAGTGATAGCAAGAAATTACGATGCCATTTTCTATGGTCATACGCATGAAGAGGAGGGCAAGTATGAAGTACGTCCCGAAGGGAGCTGTTTCTTTTTCAATGCTCCAGGTACTTTGTGTGGTAACATAAGTTCTGCGGAACCTTACAAAAACGGTTTCATGGTCATCGACTATGAGCAGGATGAGCGTTTTGTTGAAGCAAGATGGTATTGGCAAAATGAGAATGAGGATTTTGTCCAGAATATGAATTATGCTGGTACAGGGGTGTGGAAACATAACATTCCTGGCTCAAGGATATTGAAGCCGATGGCCATGTCTCTTTTCAAGATTAAGAAAACAGTTGGATTCTTGCCCAATGACAAAACGGCTGATAGTATAGAGAAGCTTCGTGATCCTGCAAACAAAACCATACAGTTTGTTGCCTTATCGGGTATTGGAAAAACTCGTATTTTGCAAGAAGCATTTGGTGATGGAACAATAAGACCGAATAGCTATTATTGTGAGTACTCGGATGATGTTACCGGGTTGTTGTATGATATAGAAGAACTATTGGAGAACCACAGTGGTGAAGATGGTTTGATAGTATTGGACAATTGTCCAAATAAAATTATAGAACTGGCGGTATCTAAGCGTGATTCTTTCGATTCAAAATTTAGAATTATTGGAGTCAACAACGAGTACTATGATAGAAAAAGCCTTGTAATTAATGATGTACTGCCGATTGTGATCAAACAGGATGAAATGCGGGATGTAGTAGATGAGTATATTCGTCGGAATACGCCTGATGCCAATGGGGACACTACTGTAAGAGACCAAATTACGCGGCTTGCTGATGGTTTTCCTGGAATGGCTATAGAATTGGTTGAGGCTTACAAACGAGAGATGGGCGTTGATATTCATAGGGTTGACTATTTGGTAAAAAAAATGCTAAAGTTTGAGACGGGCCATGCTGAAGATCACGAAGTTGCCATGAGAACACTGGCTCTTTTCAAACCATTCCCGTATAAGGTCAATAATAAAGAGGTCTATAAGTTTCTTAGAAACAATGAAAATATTACGCCATTGTTTGGTAAATCTCCCGAAGAAAAGAGGTCTATCTTCAATAAAGTTATTGGTCAACATGATGGTTCTTTGATTGAATGTACTGAAAGTTGGTTGAATGTTCGTCCATTCCCACTTGCTGTATGGTTGGTTGACAAATGGTTTGGGTTTGATAATGACGAAGAACGGATGGATGAAATAATGTCAGATATTGCTGGGTTAGATGATAACACTCGTCATGTTGTTGTTGAAGGAATGTATGAACGTCTTAGGTATATGAAAGAAAGTGCCGATGCTCAAGAAATGGTTGCAAGATTGATGGCGGAAAATGGTTCTTTTTGTAACGAGAAAGTAGTATGTTCTGACATGGGCTCACGGCTCTTTCTCGGTATGTCTTCGGTGAACCCTGTCGCTGTTGCAAAATGTCTGAAACACGTGTTGTTTCCAAAATCAATAGAATGGCTTAGAGAAAACCTTACGGATCATTCAAGAAGAAACATTATATGGGCTTTAGAAAAGCTTTGTTTTGATGCCAACAGCTATCCGTACGCGATTTGGGTTTTGGCACGTTTGGCTATTGCCGAAAATGAAACATGGGATAACAATGCTTGTGCCCAACTTTCGCAGTTGTTTCATATAGCTCTTCCTGGCACCGAGGTGCCGCTTCTGGAAAGGCTGAATACCCTAAAATCACTTTTTGCTTCGGGTGAAGAATACAAGAATATCACATTAGAATGCATAAGCGGAGCCTTTTATAATGGCCAATTTGTGAGGATGGGTGATTCTGCAGAATTTGGACTTGAAAGAAAAACAGATTATTCACCAGGCACATATAATGAAATATCTGATTATTGGATTGGGTGTAGAGATATTCTAATGGAAAGGATTATCAATGATAACACAACTGTCAAAAAAATATCAAAAACTATTGAGAACCATGTTATACAATGGGCTTTTGATGGTATGCTTGAAATTATGATGCCATTGATAGACAAATGCCTTGAAGCAAATAATGGCAAATGGGATGAATTGTATGATGCTCTATTGAAAGTCAGGGAATCACGTATAGAGAGAATTTATTCAGCAGTATTCATAGAACACTATAAACAGTTAAAAGAGACAGTGCGCCCTAAAAATTTTTGCCAGAAATTGAAAGATGCTCGACAAAAAGTATTAGAGCAAGATTTGAGAGGTAGTGATGTTTTATCATATGAGAAAACGTTGATGGAACCTTTGGCCAAAGAGTTTTTAGACGGGGGATATTATCGTAATGAGGAAGAAGTTGCAGCAATTGTGTTTGATGATCAATTCCTTGATATGTGGTTTTCACCTTCTTTGCATACAATTATGACATCTGAACAATTAGATGAAACCCTCAATATATTCCAGCATATTGTAAAACAGTATGACAAAGATGGTTTCAGAAGTGGGTTTATGTTCAGATTCTGTTATGATTTTCGAAATACTGACAATGTAAGAAGGTTCTTTGAAACAATAATTAAGGACGGTTATTCCGGACTTTATGTGCGATTTTTAGCTCATTGTGAGACTGATGATTTTGCTTCTTATAAGCAATTGAAAGATGCCATAGATAAGGGATTAGTTCAAGAGGATTCGGTAGATTTATATATAGATAATGTAACTTTATACACTAAAGAACAGATACTAACTTTACTCACCTGTATTAGAGAAGAATACCCAGGGCACATTGTTTCGTTGATGAGTTTTGTGATTCGAAGACAGTATAGCGATGATTTCTATGCCAATACTGATGTTCAATCTGTAGTAAAACAGTTGGTGTTGGATTATCCACTAACAAAGCAAGGAAAGACGCATTTGAATTTTGAATATGCCCGCTTTGTAGCTTCCCTGCTGGGTAAATCTCATGACGATTCTTTTGCGGCGGAAGTCTGTAAAAAAATAATCGGTGCCTACAATAGTGAGTGGTTTCAAGATAAACTTGAAGGTGTATTCACCGAATTGTTCCGGGATTACATGAATGTGATTTGGGATATTTTTGTAAAGGCATTTGTCTCGGAAGATAAAACAAGATTTTACATTCAAATAAGGAATGAAATTGGTTCAGGTTTTGGCTTTTGTGTTGGTCCAATGTTCCAATATGGAGACGAAAGGATAATGAAAATGTGTGAAGAGTATCCAAACCAAGCTCCTGCGAGAGTTTCAGCGATGTTACCTGTTTTCACACCTGCTGAACCGAAAACTATCGGTATGCAGCCTAACGTAAGAGTTGAGCGGTTTAGTGATTTGTTCTTATGGATTTTGGATAAATATGGCAATATGGAAAACGTTCTTGACGGCCTGCATGCCAATTTAAGTTCGTATTCGTGGACAGGGTCATTAGTCCCTTTGATAAAAGGAAAAATCAGATGTTTTGAACAGATAAAAGAGCATGAAAACCCTGTGGTTAGAGCGTGGGTGGAACAATGCTTGGATGAATTGCAGAGAGAATATTCCAGTGAGAGAAACCGTGAAGAATATATGAGGTTGCATTATTCATGAAGGTAATTCATACAATAATAGAATAACGAAAATACAACAACAATCGACAGTAGTGACTTCTGGTTTTTTTTAATGGATATACAGTAATTTGCAGGCAAAACAGGCTTCGAGATGCTTTTTTAGTGAAGAATTTGATTGTCATTTAATCAGACAAAAAGGAGCGCAGGCAGCATGATATCATCTGGATAATTGACATTTACGGGATGTTTTTGTACAAAAACAAAAATATTATCGATTATTTAATTGGATTTGTCAGTAGTTGTTCAAAAATAATGGTTATATCCTTTCCACCATCGTAACTTCCTCCTCCGTCAACCCATACAACTCATACACCAGCACTTCAATTTCACGTTCCACCACTGATGTATCTGCGGAAATCTCTTGCTTCTTCATTTTGAGTATGGTTTAGACCAATGATGGTATTTCGTTTTGTTGTTTGGTCGTCGCATTCGGGAAGGGAATACTTTTGATTTGCATTCCTTGGAGTTTGTCTAAATTCAAGAATTATATCTTGTCATAAATGGATCGATTTGTCTGACACCGGTAAACTCAAAAATACGTTCGTTGCCAGCAGCAGGCAAAAGCATGGTGTCGGCTGCGTTTTGAAGATAAGATCTGCCATACTGCTGAAACAAATGAGGTAACACCTCTATGAAGAAACTCTGACCCATTAAATAACAATGAAAAACACCATACTTTAGAGCATCGTTGATCAACTTGTCGGACATCGGAACAATATTTACATATTCGTCTTTAGGAAATAATGTGACATTATTAAAAGCATAGTAAACATGTGGTTCTCTCAGTATTACATTAGTCCCATAACGACCATAAGACCTGACAAAATCCCATCTTGGATTATTCCCATCAAAGGTTATTGTGTGATATTTTTGAAGAAAGAGTTCATAAAGACCTTTCTTGAATTGTGATGTAATAGTAGCTTCCCGAAACGTATTTTTTAATTTAATTTTTTTCTTTTCACGATTATAGTGAAAGAAGACAAATTTCTTCGGCAGTTTGTTCTTGTCATAATAATTTGTGCCAAATAAGCGATATGACTCTAGTATTTCTCTCACGACCAAGTCTATACTAGGAAGTCCTTTTTCTGCTGTTCCAAAATAATGATTACATTCATCACACACGTCAACACAAGTTTCAATTCCCCCTAACGATTTGGGAAGAATGTGTGGTATTGTGCTGAATGAGACTGTCGGGAAAGTACGGCCACACCATATACATTTTCCATCATGAATGTAATTATCTTTTTTTAACATCTGTTTTGTTTAATATTATACAACCAATACGAGACATGTTAATCATGGACATCTTGTCAAGAACGATTCATAAAGTAAATCACCCCATTTGCAATCTTGCCCTAAGCCATTTTTGAAGTCATACCACTGCTTCATTACAATTTCTGTGTTTTGAACATAATATGCGCCTCTTCCGACATCGCTATATGTTTCATAAAGGTTCTTGATTATAGTTTTCACATCATTCTTTTGTTTTGCCATATCAGGATTGCCGACCTCAATAAATTCCATCCAATTAACCATGTTCAAAGTTTCCCATCCGTTTTCTTTTGACGGAAGTTTCCACTCAAAATATGGATCAACAACTATACTTTCAAAACCAACGCTGTAACAGCTGTCGTTCACTTTCTTTATTGCCTTTTGGTCAATGACAACACCATAACACCACAGTTTATCCTGAATTTTGTATGCGTAAACAAAGGGCTTTCCAACGGTAATATATTTTCCATCTTTGTTATCACAGGTACAAGCACCATATGAAATGCAACCATTAATCCCGAAACCTCTAGTCAAAAAGTGTTCTACAATTTGCGCACATGTATATAATATGCTGCGAAAGCTCACAGCACAATCGTCAATAGTATATAAGATAATTGAATCAGAAAAGAAGTACATTTTGACATATTCATCCGTCAAAACACCCTTTTCAACATCTCGTATAGATTCCAAGAGTTGAAATATTCGTTTGTCTTGACCATGCTCAATTAGTTTTTTTGTGCCCATAATATCAAGGAATGCGACAAATCGCTTCCTTCTCTTAATATTTCTTTTTTTTATCATATCAGGATGGTTATTATTAGTCTGCTGTTAAAACATCAGGTTTATCGTATTATTAACGTTTGTTCACCCAAAACGTTTTACCGATGAAAACATTTCGGAGGCAAGAATTGTGCCAACTTTTACTGTCAGATCTCTTTTCCTTCCACCACCGCAATTTCCTCCGGCGAGAGTTTGTAGAAAGCGTATATTCGTTGGTCGATTTCATTTTCTTGATATGAATCAAGTTCTAATTCTTTTGAAGGCATTGGTATTGGTAAATTTACGATATGTTGAGAGAGCCATCGAACACCTGATGATCCCAGTTTTGTTGCATAAAAAGTACGATATGCATATTCTACTAGCTTTGAGTTAAGCATTTTCAATAAGTAATGAAGGTGTTCCCCTGTTATCATATAACCTGTATTCGATACAAAATATTCCGCTTTCTCATCCATTGCAAATGAACTACCTTGCGATAACTCCTGATAAACGATTTTGGGTTTATAAAAATCTTCCCAGTATTTAGCGCCCCATCGTTGCAGGGCATACCATTCATATCGTATCCCCGTCTCTGCTGTATTCCTTTCTGATAATTCATCGTAATAGCACAACATGTGCTGATATACCGCATGATACTGCTCCTTGAATTTTTTCTCTGCCAAATCAGAAGCCCCTTGAATCCTGTTGTCAAACTGAAGTGGAAAATGCCAGGGTAGGTAAATAACCCAAAGTCCAACCCAATTAAATCCATAGCGTTTTATATCACGCCCTCTGAGAATTGGTCGTATTATTTCCTCTGTGCGTTTCCGTTCATCATCTGTAAGACATTTCCGAAGGATTTCGTTTCTCTGTTCCGTTGTAACAATGAATGCTTCGTTACACCCTGTTTTTATACCATAGTTAATCTGAACATTCCAATTTTTCAAAGGAACACCTACTTTTTCAACCTTTTGTTTGATATTCAGCTCTACGGGAGACAATATCACCCAACTGTCACTTCCACTAAATGAGCTAATAGTCGCATTTCGACGAACAAATCCACTTAAATTCTTAAGATATATTCCGTTGACGGCCACACCCGTTGTTTGTCTCTGATTATTAGATTTTGAAAACAACAAGATGTTAGTGTCCACTGTCGCATTGTCAAAAACATTGGCACCAAGGTCTATTAAAATTTTCGGATTCGTTCTCTCAGTGAAGAATTTACGCGTTTTTTCACCATAACCAGCTCTCATCCATTTGTTGGATGTTATGAAACAAAGATGACCATCAGTGCGTAAGAGATTCCAACCTTGTTCATAGAAAAGGCTGTATATATCACCTGTACGTGCAAACGTCGAGAATCCACAATTTTCATAGAGATTTCCGAGTTTTCCGCTATCAGTCTGCAATTGGATATACGGCGGGTTCCCAATCACTATGTCAAACCCACCCTTGTCGAAGATGTCCTTGAACCAGGTGTGCCAAAGGAAGAACTCCTGGTTGGCGGAGGGGTCGAGGGCGGTGAGGCGGGCGAGTGCCTCGGGTCGAAGATGCTGCTGGCGGATGTAACTCTTTACGCTGTCGTTGATCTCGCTCCGCTGACGCGACTTCTGCTCGTGGTCGGTGATGCTGAAGTATTCCCGCAACATCAGCTGGAGGTTGCGCTTGGTGTCGGTGCTGGCGAACTCGATGCCCAACTGGTTCTCACCGGCCTTCTGCCTGCCCTTCCCCAAACTACTGTGCTGACCGTCACTGCTCATCATGCTGCTCAAATCAACCCCTTCGAAGCTCTCAATCAGACTGTTGCCTTGCATGAACTTGTAGTCGAAGTTGGGCAGCGGCTCGGGATCGTCGCTATCGACCACAATGCTCAACCAGAACCGCAGCCGCGCAATGTCAATCGCACCCTTCTCAATGTCCACGCCATAGACGTTGTTCTCGATGATTTCGCGTTTGAGGGCGGCACGGGAAGATGGTTCCGAAATGGCCTCTCTGCAACGCCACAATTCGTTCAACAATCCCATCGGGAAGGCGCCGCTGCCGATAGCAGGGTCGCAGATTTTCACCTCGCGCAAGGCGCGGTCGAGGATAACTCGGTATGGTTCCAGTTCGGATGGAAATTCGTGGGTTTCGACGAAGGTGCGGATTTTGGAGCCAACTGCGTCCTCGCAGTTGGTATTTCTTTCATCTGTGGGGACGCATGTGTTTCCTGTTTTTCCATCTGCTGGGAAGCAGATGGCTCCTAAATACGCAATCAACGATTCCTTGCACATATACCGCACAATCTCCTTCGGGGTGTAGAACGCGCCCTTGGCTTTGTTGTCCTCCAGAAGGCTTTCGAAAATTTTGCCCAACATCTCGGGATCAACACCAATCTCGGCATCATCGGGGTCATTTTCGTCCACGGTGAAGTTATAGGAGGCCAAAAAGGTGAAAAGATTGTTGAATAACGAAGCCGGCAGCCGTATGTTCATTTTGTCCACCTCGTCGCGCTCGAACAAACCGCCGTTGAGATAGGGCAAATGCTCCCATTGTTTCAACAAATCCTTGTCCCAATGTTCGTTAGCAAACAGTTTCTCGCGTTGTTCTGATTCGGTGTTGAAGATACCGAAAAAGAGCGGTTCCAAGACCTGTTCGAGGAAATCGGCCTGATAAGGACTGGTGAGAAATAGGTCGCGCAAGAACGATGAATTGCCGTTGAGCCATCCTTTCTTCTGTAGAAAATGAAGGAACACAATGCGTCCCATCATCTTTTTGACATAGTCGTGGAGAATGGTTGGAGATATTCCATCTGTAGAGACGTTGCGCGCAACGTCTCTACAATGGGATTGCGTGAGATTTGCCACAATCCGGTCGTAATGGATATGGTATTCGTCGAAAAACTCATTGCTGAGTGCATCAACCGAGAAGGATTCCTTGAGGTCGGACAACGTTAAGTGACCATTCAGCTTGGCCACCTTTTCCAATCGCTCAAGCGGCGTTTTGTATTGCCCGTTTTCGTCACCCAAGATATAGGAAAACCGTTTGGCCGAGGTGCTGCCCTCCTTGAGATCGCAGATGTAAGACAAACGCCAGTGCCGGCCGTCATCAAAAACGGCAATGGCACCATCGACATCATATTTCAAGTAGGGACTGATCAGCTTGCGCAAACCCACACGCTTGCGGCGCACATCACCGCCATCGGCCACACGGGTATAGAAGAAGCCGAGCAGACGATGGTCGGCATCATCCATCTGACCGATGAAAAAACTCTGGTCGCCTTCGGCGTTGGTGTCGAGCCATTCGGGACGCGAGGCCACATCGTGGCAACCGAAAAGACGATGCACGATTTCGTGACTATAAGTGGAATAGTCGAACGGCGATTTGAAAATCTGACGGAGGGTTTCGGTATTCATTGTCGGGTTTATTTGAATGTTTCACTTAAAATGATGTCGGCGGTGGTGAAGGCCACTTGTTTTGTGTCGCTTTGCGGTTCAGGCTGGCTATAGCGTCTGTCTAACTCTTCCAGCTGTTCTTGTATCTTGGTGAGTGGCATAGGCTCTTTTTTCTGCTTTCTCGAGATACGGTTAAGAGCATCGGCTAATTGGTTGTAGGTTCCGCGTTCGACCATCTGTTTCAGACGGTCGACAGTGTTGCGACCATCATCGTCGAGGAAAGGACGCACCTCGCGCAGGAAGGCGGCGGCTTTTTTAGCATCGTTGTCTTTGCTGCCGATTTTGAGTTTGTCTTCCTGATATTCGCGTTGCTGGTCGAGGGTGTATTGCCTCAATGCGGTCTGTACCTGCGTGTAATGAAGGTCTGTGCTGTCTCCGAAGGGCACTGCTTTTTCATCGGGTTCCGCATGAAAGATGTCGGCGGCTTCGAGGAAAGAGAGCTCGCGGGTGGTGTCACCGACGAGATAGAAGGCTTTTTTGAGGGGAGAGGACAGGTATGTGATGGTTTGAGGTAGCGTCTCTTCGAGACGCAGTTTGTCCGTGGCGTCGTCAGCCCCACACTGCGTTCCTTGTGTGGGGTTATTGAAATGGTGTCTCTTCGAGACACTGGCGGAAGTGCCCTTAAAGTCGATCATCTCAGAGACACTGGCGAAAGTGCCCTCGATGTCGAACATCTCCGAGACACTGGCGGAAGAACTGCTGGCTTCTGATGTGTTCAAAGCAGTGTCTGTAGAATCGTTGGCGGGACAAAAGAATTTCGAGGCTCTGGCGCAGCGGCTTTTGGGCGGCAGCTGCTTGATACGGCGGTAGAGCTTGGGGTTGTTGTCGTGAAGGGCACGTACTTCGCGCAGCAGTTCCAGACTGCGGTCGGTTTCGTCGAGCACATCGGTGTTGAAGAGTTTGAATTCGTGTACCAGTTCGTCGTGCGAATAGATTTTGGTATCCTCGCCGAGAGCGGAATGGAAACTTTGCAGCTTGATGAGGGAGTTCTTCTTCAAACTGATGATGGCGTCACCCGGATCGGAAGGATAGAACATATAGTTGTGGATGGCTTTGGCGGTGGAGCCGATACGGTTCACACGACCGATGCGCTGCATCAACCGCGTGGCGTTCCATGGGCTGTCGTAGTTGACAATGACATTTGCTCTATGCAAGTTTACACCTTCGGCCAGCACATCGGAAGTGATTATGATGTTGTAGTCGTCATGCCACTCTTCTTTGTATTTGGCATCAAAGTTGGCTTGGATGGTTTTTTGAAGACGCTTGCGGTTTTTGGCGCACACAGCCAGAATATCGTTGCGCTGCAGACGTTCTTTTAACTCTTTTTCCAGATAGTTGACGGTATCCACGCTTTCGCTGAACACCACTAATTTGCCGCCCGGATTCTTTTCCTTGTCAAACAGTTCTCCCTGAAGCATGTTGACGAAAAGTTCCAGCTTGGGATCGGATTTCACTTTGTCCCATCGCTTGCACAGCTTGTCCAGCACATCGGCATCATATTCCAACATCGGCAGGAAATCCGGCTTGAAGTCGGCCGCGTGGAAGAGTATCTCTTTCTGGTCGAACCCTTTACCGATGGCTAATTCTATGATCTCATCCAACTCAACCCCGTCGGATTGCAACTTTTTCACATTCAGTTCGGGGGCAATGATGACTTTGTCTTCCTGGAACATTTTTATCATCCCCCTCGTGGCATCCAAAAGGGTGTGGAGCGAGCGGCGGAAAGCATCGAAACTGCTTTCCAGCCGTTTGACCATGTGCGTCTGATAGATGGAAGCAAGCGAATCGGCCATGTGTTTAGCCATTTTACCTGAAGGGACCTTATACGAAGGACAATATTCAATGGCACGATAACGGGCGTAATGCAGGCCGCTTCCGTTGAATATATCTGAATTCACCTCCTTCAGATTGGCTGATGGCGTGTCCACCAATTTTATGTAAGTGTCGATAAAGAGTTTCAGCAATTCGGGCGACATCTGATAGGTGCGGTCGGTGGGGTCGAGCAGCTGCGGGAAATGTATTTCATTGGCATAGCGGGGCTCATGCTGGATATTGCTGCGAGTACGACGCACCATCACCTTCTCCAATACCTTATGGCGAAGTTCCTGATTGATGGCATCGATACGGTTGGTAAGGAAACCGGCGCTCATTGTGCGACGTTGCGACATAAGGCTCTTGAATTCCTTGATCCACGGGGCAAACGTGTCGGCAATATTGTTAACTCCGTCAATTGTACAGCGAGCGACATCCTGAAACAGCAACAATTGGTTCTTAATGTCCTCGGGTGTGTTGTTGAGCGGCGTGGCCGAAAGCAAAAGCACGCGTTTGTTCCCTTCAACATTGCCTTTGTTTAACCGTGCCGACTTGCAGATGCGCTGCAGCAGGTCGTAGTTGCAGTTGCTGTCGCGCCGGAAATTATGCGCCTCATCGACGATAATAAGGTCGTAGTATTCCTTCTCATCATAGTCGATACCTTCGATGATTTTCTCAAGACTGCCGTTGGTGATAAAACGGCTGTATTTGTTTTTGATGCCGAAATCCTTGAATGTGTCTTCCCAGTTGCTTTTAACCGAAGGCGGAAAAATGACAAGTATGCGGGTATTGCCACCATTGGCGGCAATAAACCGCTGGGCAATCATAGCCGCCACCACGGTTTTGCCCAAACCCACCACATCTGCAATAAAACATCCACCGTGCCGCATCATGATATCGTATCCTTGCACCACAGCATCGCGCTGATAGGTGAGATCATCGTAATTGTCGGGAAGATGAGGAATGAAATCGTCTTCGACCTGGTTGCCGAAATGATCGATGAGCATTCGCATATAGAGTTCGTAAGGCGTGGGCTGATGTTCAGGCGAAGCGAGATGTGTGCCATCCACAAAACGGCTCACATCATCCATAGTCACGGGTATGGCGTCCTTCCACAGATTCTGAAACTCTTCCTCGCAGTAATGTACATCGTCATAATCCTTCATGGCCACATTCAATTCATAACGTGGCGGTTCGGTGGCGCCAAGTCCTTGTGCACTGAGGTTGCTGCTGCCCATAATGACCCAGCCGTCGCTATGCTCATTGTGCTCTTTAGGCAGACAGAGATAGAATTTTGCGTGAAGATCCTTGGTGGGATGGATGCGTAACTGTAAGCGTCCGTCGGCAATATCGGCGCAAAATTGTCGGATGCCTTCATCCACTTCGGAATCGTATTTCGACTGATAGACATCTCGGAGGAAATCCTCGCAATATTGTTCAAGACTGGCCTCTTTGTCACCGAAAAAAAGTTTGCCGGCGGCTTGCGATTGGCGGAAGAGGTTGTCGATGTTGATGCCGACGAGGATGAGGATTTCTTGTACGTGGTCCAGCTCGCGGCGCAGCTTGAAGTAGCCCGACGAGCGGAAATAGCCGACCACAGCATGGAAAAGGTCGAAGTTGGCCATCGACCGGGCGATGCCGCTGAACTTGCCGATGAGCGGCGCATCGGTGTTGTTGAAGAATTTGGTGCTCATGGGCACAGGCAATGTCCGGCAGATTCCCTGTGCCGCAGTTGTTGGCAATCACTCGTTACGCAAATCCACATAAAAAAAGCGCGGGAATCTGAACCATCGCTCATCCCGCGTATCAGGCTCTCGCATTGCCTTCCATCCGAGGATAAGCAATGCCGAAGCCCACGCTGTTGTATATATGGAACGGATATATGGATTATCCGTTTGGTAGGGGCGCATAATGATTCACCCCTACGGGTGCGGACACAGCAAACCATGCCCATACCGGGAATATACAAACCAATGGGCATTGAACATTGCCTTATCGTGCGGATGGATATTGAACTTGCGAGATTCGATACGCCGCAGATAAGACGTTGACTCAACGCCTTTTATTATGTTTCGTCGCCCGCCCGCGAATTTAATGTTGGGTCGCGGGCGATTGACACGGCAAAAATACAAAATTTTCACGCCCCCTTGACAAACGCCTCGTTTTGTTGTTAATGTTAAACAAAAAAGGCGTGACCGTATGGCCACGCTATTTTTGAATTATTTGATTACAAAGAGGACGTGCCATCGGCGTCTTTTGTAGATGCCGCAGAAGAACCCTTAATTGGTTTCGACTTTCACGCAGCGCACGCTGAATTTGCTATCCTTGCTCTTGTCGAAGACGGTGAATTCGCCGCAACCGCAGCGGAGTTCCACGGTTCTGGCCACGAGGGAGGTGCTCGGGTTGAGCTCGCAAGTCCAGAAGTAGGTGTAACCGAGTTGTCTCTGGTATTGCATGGCTTCATAGTAGCCAGCGCCCTTGGCACCGAAACCGGAGGTGTTGGTGCCGGCATTACCGGGCAGCCAAGTGCTCTCGTCGTCAGACTTGAGTGCTTCCATGTCGATAACTTCGGCCAGCATGTTGTTGAACTTTGCAGCAGTAGGGATAGCCCAGCCGTCGGGACAAACACCTTGGATGTAAGTGCCGGTTACGCAGGTCTTCTCGGTGTTGTTGCTGCCCACGGCGGAGTTCCAGTCGTAGAGCAAGCCGAAAGACTCGTTGGCGTTATCCTCATTGTAGTAGGCGGCGCCGTCAGCACTGGTCTTGAGGTTTTCGGCAATCCAGCAGTCGCAGCCGATGCGAACGATTTGGTACTCCCTGCCGTCAGCATCGTTCACCGTACCCGTGCAAGCGGGATAGTTCACCGTCACCTTCTGGGTGTAAGTGGCCTCGGAGCAGCCGTCGTTCACTTTCCAGAGGATGTTGTGTTCGCCGGCAGGAACTCTGTCAAGACCGTCAACACGGACGATGGAGAC